>Ga0164297_10001932_pt1 | contig 21134 bp, 22 predicted proteins | sample GEODES058metaG_FD_113539 | JGI IMG/M metagenome (GOLD analysis project Ga0164297, IMG submission 113539) | Dystrophic lake water microbial communities from Trout Bog Lake, Wisconsin, USA - GEODES058 metaG | ecosystem: Environmental > Aquatic > Freshwater > Lake | place: USA: Trout Bog Lake... | reverse complement strand
TGTTATAGAAAGGAATTGATATTGAGAAATAATTATAAAAAGTAACAATGAGGAATGGATTAACTTGGTGGATAATAGCAGGCATCATGCTTTTATTGGATGTATATGTGTTTCAAGCGGTAAAAAATGTGAGTCAATATTCAAGTTCTTTAACTAAAACAATTATTCAATCTGTTTATTGGGGAATTACAGTACTTGCTTTGGCTAGTCTAATTTCACTTCCCTATATACAAGCATTGCAGACCAATAAAATATTCCGAAATTATGTTTTTGCTATCTTTCTAGGATTGTTTTTGGCAAAGCTTATAGGCTCTACTGTCTTTTTATTGGATGATGTCCGACGCTTGTTTACGTTAATTATCAAACAGTTCACCGCTCCAAAAGCAGTTATGCCTGCACCAAATGCTATTGATAATGGTATCCCCCGTTCAACATTCCTTAGTTGGATGGGAATTGGGCTAGGAAGTAGTTTGTTTGGTACGTTGTTATATGGGTTCAGTAATAAATATAATTACAAGGTAAAAAGAATCTCCCTTGCCTTCCCCAACCTGCCAAAGGCGTTCAAGGGCTTGCGGATAGTACACATTAGCGATATTCATAGTGGCAGTCTCAACGACAAAGCCGCAGTTAATCATGGGGTCGATATGATATTGAAGGAAAAAGCAGACCTGATATTATTCACTGGCGATTTGGTGAATGACCGCCACGAGGAAATGTTGGAATACAAAGATATTTTTAGCAGATTGAATGCGCCAATGGGGGTATTTAGCACATTGGGCAACCACGATTATGGCGATTATGCTAGTTGGGAAAGTGATGCTGCAAAGAAGCAAAACCTAGAGAACCTGAAACTTATAGAGAAGGGGATGAGCTGGCGTTTGTTGATGAACGAACACATTATTTTTGATAGGGGAGGAGACAAGATTGCCTTATTAGGCATAGAAAATTTCGGAGCAAAGGGACGTTTTCCTAAGTATGGAAGGATGCAGGATGCTTATCCCGGAACGGAGAATATCCCTTTTAAGATATTGATGAGCCACGACCCTAGCCATTGGGATTATCAGGTAAAAAAAGATTATAAAGACATAGACCTGATGCTAAGTGGACATACGCACGGTATGCAGTTTGGTATAGAGAACCCATATTTTAAATGGAGCCCTGTGCAATGGATGTACAAACAATGGGCTGGGTTGTACGAAGATGGTAGCCAGAAACTTTATATAAATCGTGGCTTTGGATTCATCGGCTATCCTGGTAGGGTAGGTATTATGCCTGAGATTACAGTGATAACGCTTAGTTAGATTGTAGATATTAGATATTTTCTTGTGGGATAGTGATTTAATAAAAATGTTCGTGCAAATCACAGCACGAACATTTTTTTATTAAAAAAATACTTTTCTATACGAAACCTCTTTTAAAATTTGACCCCAAGCGTCAATTGAAGCCAAGCATTCTTGTACTGGGGTGTATTCGAAGTGCCATTGCCATTATTGTCTTGAACATCCCAACCAACTCTTGCCCCGATAATTGCTGGATTAAAATTAAAGTCCAACCCGCCCACAAAACATAGGATATTCTTTCGTAGGTTTCCATTATTAAAATCTGTTTCTTGACTACTGCTGTATGCGGTAGAAACAAAGTTGTCTTGTTGTGACATCAAATACGAAAACTGCGGCCCTGCCAAGATTGTAACCGATGAAATGGGTTTAATGGCAAGAAATATCGGCACATCGATATAGTTGGTAGTGCGGGTAAAATTGTACTGCTGCCCCAATGATGTACCAGACCCCTTAAACCCTTTTTGCGAAAACAATACTTCTGGTTGTATGCCAAGGTATTTGCCCAACGGGATAGCCACAAACATTCCTCCCGCAAAACCAAACTTAGCGTCGGCACTAAAGTTTTGTGTTTTAGAGTCATATATGTTGGAGTGGTTAAACCCCGCCTTTAGCCCAAATTGCACAGCATTTCCGCTGCTGCTCTTACTTTCTTGTGCCCCAACAATGCTTACTACAAAAACTGTTACGATAACCAATGCGATCAACTTTTTCATTCTAATTAATTTAGTTTGTAACTACATTGTTACGCTGCAAAGTTGCTGAGGGGGAGGGGTTGGGGCATTATACAATTGTATGAATAATTTGTATAATTCACAGGTTTTGAGATTGTGGGTGGAATTTATTGTACAAAAAAACGCTGTGTCATATTTTAGTTTCTAAGGAACGCAAAGGTGCTTTTGCTTTAGTACATCTTTATAACAACCAAAACTATTATCTTCACACTATGAATCAGCGTTATTATTCTTTGGATGTATTCAGAGGGGCTACGGTTGCTTTGATGATTTTGGTAAACAATCCTGGCAGTTGGGATTATCTGTATTCCCCCCTCGACCATGCGCCTTGGCACGGATGTACCCCTACCGATTTAGTTTTTCCTTTCTTTTTGTTTGCCGTTGGCAATGCGATGGCTTTTGTGATACCCCGTTTCGAAAAAGAAGGCACTGCCTATACGCTGAAGAAAGTTTTCAAGCGCACTTTACTCATCTTCCTGATTGGGTTGTTCCTTAATTGGTGCCCTTTTATAAAGTGGGACAATGATAATCTCGTTCCAAAACCTTGGGAATTAGTTAGGATAATGGGCGTTTTGCAACGGATAGCCCTTTGTTATTGCAGTGCTTCTCTCATCGTCTATTTCCTCAAAGCCCGTGGTGCATACCTTGTTGCTTGCATCACCTTGCTATTGTATTGGCAGGCATGTCTTTGGCTAGGTAATGCACCCGACCCTTACAGTTTAAGTGGCTTTTTCGGTACAGCCATAGATACAAAATTGCTTGGCGTAACCCATCTCTATAAAGGGGAAGGCGTTCCTTTCGACCCCGAAGGATTGGCTAGCCTTCCTGCGGCCATTGTACAGGTATTGTTTGGTTATTTGATTGGCAATTACATACAAGCAAAAGGAAAAACATACGAGATGCTTACCAATTTATTCGTTGCTGGAACCATATTGGTTTGTGCGGGATATTGCTGGGATTATGTGTATCCTATTACCAAAAAGACTTGGACTAGCAGCTACACCGTTTACACAACGGGGCTTGCAACCCTGACGCTTGCAATATTGATTTACTTGATTGAATTTAAAAATGCCCGTGGCGGCTGGAGCAAGTTCTTTGATGTATTTGGCAAAAACCCTTTATTCATATTTGTATTGAGCGGTTTTCTGCCAAGGGTATTGGGATTGATTCGCTGGGTTGATCACCTCGACCCCGCTGGCAAAATAGTCTACACCACTCCCTTCAATTGGTTTTATCTACACGTTTGCAAGGACATAGCCGCAGATTTACGCATCGGTTCCCTCTTTTATGCCTTGTGTATGATTGCTTTTTATTGGTCTATAGTTTTCTTTTTGGATAAAAAGAAGGTATATGTAAAGGTGTAATGGAGAAAAGCTACAGTAACTAAACGAAGTAAATCTGTAACAAAATAAACTTATTCATTGACTAAATAAACTTATTTAGTGGCTGAATAAACTTATTCTTTGACTAAATAAACTTATTTGGTCACTAAACAAACTTATTTAGTGGCCGAATAAACTTATTCTTTGACTAAATAAACTTATTTGGTCACTAAACAAACTTATTTGGTGGCTGAATAAACTTATTCTTTGACTAAATAAACTTATTCGATGACTGAATAAACTTATTCGATGACTGAATAAACTTGATTATTATAAAAATTACTCATTATCACACCTGAAATCTATTTTATAAACACTAACTCCTATTTTTACCAAATGAAATTTTATTCACTCATTCTGCTGGCTATCATCATTACGGCCTCTGTTACTTCCTGCAAAAAAGATACTTTTATTACTGGACCCAATGCCGTTGTGACCCTATCTACAGACACGCTTTACTTCGATACGTTGTTTACCAATACTGGGTCCATTACAGGAGTTTTTAAGATTTTCAATCAGAATAACCAGAAATTATTGTTGAGTAATGTTCAACTGATGGGGGGCAATAATTCTTATTTCAAGCTCAATTTGGATGGTTCACCCGGCACTGTTTTTAATAATATAACCATCCTTCCCAATGATAGTTTGTATGGTTTTGTTACCGTTAGCATTAACCCAAATGACTCTGTCAAGCCTTTTGTAAAGAGTGACAGCATTCGGATTGTTTACAATCACGACACTGTTTATGTGCAATTGAAAGCTTATGGACAAAATGCTAACTTCGTTCGAAACGCCGTCATAGCAAAGGATACAACTTGGACAAATGCCCTTCCTGTTGTTGTTTTAGGAGGACTTACTGTAAATACGGGTGCAACACTTACTATACAAAGTGGAACAAAAGTGTATGTAAATGCTAATGCAAAAATTACTATAAACGGCACATTGCAAGCATTAGGGACCAACGATAGCAGCGGGGCAGTCAGTTTTCAATGCGACAGGTTGGATGCACCCTACAATACCTTTCCAGGTTCGTGGAAGGGGATAAATTTTAGTGCAAGTAGCACCAACAACCTCTTGCAATATTGCAATATCTACAATGCCATTCAAGGAGTTTCGGTACAAGGGCCTCCTGCTAATGGCAACCCGATTCTTACCTTGAACAAGTGTATATTGAGTAATATTTCAACCATTGCCATTGGTGGAACAAATACCAGTATCACGGCAACAAACTGTTTGGTAAGCAACTGTGGCAGCAATATATCGATAACGAGTGGGGGCAGTTATTATTTTAATCAATGCACCATTGCCAGTTACGATAATAGTTACGTTTCACACATAAGCCCAGTTGTAAGCATTAGCAACTCAGACTCAAACAATGTGGCTTATCCTCTTAATTGCACTTTTATAAATAGTATTTTATTCGGTTCAGGCAATTTAGTTTCCAATGAAGTTGTCTTGAAAAGGAATAGTAACGCAGCATTTAATGTGACCTTACAGAATGTTCTATATACGGATGCAACCCCAATTGATGGCGTAGCAACGCTAACAAATTGCTTATCCAACCAATCACCCGTTTTTGATAGCATCAATGTTGGAAGTTCATATTTCAATTTCCATTTGGGAGCAGGCTCCCCTTGCATTGGTGCGGGAATAGCTAACCCATCTGTCACCACCGATTTGGAAGGTTTGTTTTTAAATAATCCTCCGAATATGGGTTGTTATCAAAAATTACCTTAAACACAATTTGATTTTTCAACTAATTAGAATCAATTTTGTTGAGATAAAAAAATTACAACATGAAACAATTACTCTCCATTGCGGCAGTAGCCCTTTTTAGTGCATTTACGCTGGTTCCCATTCAGTCTATTCATCAGTTCAAGGTAAAAAGTATTGATGGAGGCACAATTGATTTTGCCAAGTTCAAAGGCAAAAAGATTTTAGTAGTAAACGTGGCATCCAAGTGTGGATTTACTCGCCAGTATGCAGGTTTGGAGAAATTGTATGAAGCCAACAAAGACAAATTGGTAATAGTGGGCTTCCCTGCAAACAACTTTGGCTCGCAAGAGCCTGGCAGTGACAGCACAATAGTAGAGTTCTGCAAGGCTCGTTTTGGTGTAACTTTCCCAATGGCAAGCAAAGTAAGTGTGAAAGGGGATGACACTGCGCCTATCTACAAATGGCTAACTAGCAAAGAACAAAACGGGGTATTGGATGCAACTATCGGTTGGAATTTCAACAAGTTTTTATTGGATGAGAATGGTAAAATGATTGCTTATTTCCCCAGCAAAGTAGAACCAGACAGCGATGAGATAGGAAAGTACCTGAAATAAAATTCAGTGAGCAGTTATCAGTAAACAGTATTTTGTTAAATTGAATGCATTATTCTTACTGTTTACTGATAACTAACTAATTCTTACTTTCACAGCATTGGCATGTGCATCTAATCCTTCCGCAGTTGCCATTTCTATAACCGTTTTGCCAATTGCCGAGAGACCTGCCTTGCTTACTTTCTGAAAGGTTATTTTCTTAACAAAACTATCTACACTCACCCCGCTGTATGCTTTTGCAAAACCATTTGTAGGCAACGTATGATTGGTGCCACTTGCATAATCTCCAACACTTTCTGGGGAATAATTACCAAGGAACACAGAACCTGCATTCACTATCTTTTCCCCAATTTCCGCAGCATATTGGCAACTGATAATAAGGTGTTCTGCTGCATATCCGTTTACTAAATCAATGGCTGCTGCTATATTTTTTACAATGATAGCTTTACTGTTTTCTAATGCTTTTATGGCAATATCCTTTCTTGGCAATAACTCTACTTGTTTTTTTAGTTCTTCAATCACTTCTTTTACTAACTCTTCTTCGCAGGTAACCAACACAACCTGACTATCCACGCCATGCTCTGCTTGACTCAACAAATCGGCAGCTATGTATGCTGCATGGGCTGTTTCATCTGCCAAAACACACACTTCACTTGGGCCTGCGGGCATATCTATCGCAATTCCTTCCTGTTGAATCAATTGCTTTGCACAAGTAACATACTGATTACCGGGACCGAATACTTTAAACACTTGAGGAACAGTTTCTGTGCCATAAGCCATGGCACCAATGGCTTGTACGCCGCCTATCTTATATAATTTAGTGATACCTGCCACCGATGCGGCAAACAATATGGCTGGGTGCAACTTGCCTTCCTTGTTAGGTGGGGAACACAACACTACTTCTTTGCAGCCTGCCAACTTTGCTGGTATTCCTAACATTAATATCGTAGAAAATAAAGGGGCAGTGCCTCCTGGTATGTATAACCCGACCTTTTCTATTCCTACAGATTTGCGCCAACATTGTACACCGGGCATTGTTTCTACAACCTCTATGGGGCTAATCTGCTTTTGATGGAAAGTGCGGATATTGGTTGCTGCTTGTTTAATGGCTTCTTTCAAATCATCCGTCAATAATGCAGCGGCTTCTTCTATTTCTTGATTGGATACAGTAAAATCTGACAATGATACACCATCAAATAGTTCAGTGTATTTAATGATGGCAGCATCCCCATCTTTTTTTACATCTGCTAAAACAGATTTTACTTTTTCCTGCAAACTAGTGCTGTCAAAAGCAGGGCGTTTAATTCCCCAATCACCATTAGGCGGCATGGGTATGTTTCGTAAATCAATTATTTCAAGCATCGTAAGGGAGATAGTAGATAGTAGTTATTAGATAGTAGATATTAGTAAGAATTTGCCGTACTAATATCTACTATCTAATAACTACTATCTGTTTTAAATAATCATCTTCTCAATAGGCACCACCAATATTCCTTGTGCGCCGAGTTCTTTAAGTTGTTCTATTATTTCCCAGAAGTCGCTTTCTTTTATCACGGTATGAACGCTGCTCCAACCCTCAGTGGCAAGGGGCAAAACGGTTGGGCTTTTCATTCCGGGCAATAAAGCTACTATTTTTTCTAGATTATTATTCGGTGCGTTCAATAATACATATTTATTATTCTTTGCCTTCTTTACCGACTGTATCCTGAACACTAATTTATCCAACAGCTGTTGCTGTACTGCTCCTAAGTTCTTGTTTTTGATCAGTGTCGCTTCCGATTTCAGTATCACTTCCACCTCTTTCAAGCCATTCATAAACAAGGTAGAACCACTGCTTACCAAATCGCAGATGGCTTCTGCCAAACCAATACCTGGCGCAATCTCCACACTTCCACTAATCTCGTGTATGTCAGCCTTGATACCGTTCTTATCCAAAAAGTCCTGCACTATCACGGGATAAGAAGTAGCAATCTTTTTGCCTTGCAGGTATTGGCAATCAGGGTATTCTTCATTTCTGCCAACGGCAATACTTAGCCTACATTTCCCAAAGCCCAGACGCTCCACTTCATCCACTTTTTTCTTCTTTTCAAACACCACGTTCTCACCTACAAAACCAATGTCTGCCACGCCATCCTCCACATATTGCGGAATATCATCGTCCCTCAAAAAGAAAACTTCCAACGGATAATTGTTGGCATCGGCCTTTAGTTTATTTACGCCATTGCTAATGTCTATGCCACATTCTTTCAGTAGTTTTATACTGTCATCGTGCAGCCTGCCACTCTTTTGTATTGCCAATTTCAGTTTGCCTGTCGTACTCATCTATTTTTATTTTTAATACTGATTGAAGAATTGTGATTGAATGATTTAAATGATACAATGATTTTATACTTAATCATTTCATCATTCAAATCATTAAATCATAATTCAAATCACAATTATAAAAAAGGCTTACCACTAAGTAGTAAGCCTGAAAATATGTTGCACAATACAAACACCCATTGCTTACCCGTTTGGTAACCCATGATGATGATGCAGTATTGCTGTTTTATTCATGCCGCAAAAATAGGGGGATTTTAGATATTAGATAGTAGTTATTAGTTATAAAGAAGCCCCTAAAGAAATTTCTTCAGGGGCTTCTCTCTTTCATTAACCATTAACAATTAATCATTAACAATTAACAAGTGATACTTGCAACCAAGCTAATTAAGCCTACAGCCACATCGCCCACCATATAAAATGCCTGATATTGCCGTTCTTCGGCTTGCCCAACGACTAGGTTGGGACGGGCATCTACATAAGAAGTTTTTGTAACCATAGCCAATAACGTGAATGCAGTTTCTGTGCCTCTTTTGCTGTACAACAAGATTCCTTCGGCGTGGCCACGCACATAGTGTACGTATATCCAACCACCAGAGGTATCCAGTTTCAAGGTAGGCTTCAACGTTGCAAAATTGACTACAAGCTCTGCTCCAATCACTCCAAGGGCTTCACCAATTGTTTCTGTGTACAAGGCATTTTTCTTTAATTGACCTACTAAAAGGTTAATCCTATCAAAAATACCAGGAGGCACAGGCGTTGGCGCACCAGCGGGAGGAACAAATACAGGGAAAGCTTGTGGGATAGACGTTGAGACACCATCGTTCAATGCGTCTTTCGAAGCCGTGCTGGTAGTTTTGAAACTTACAGCAGCAGCCAGAAAAACAAGACTGTACCTAAAGGCGTTCTTGTCATTTTCTACAGAAGTTAACTGTCCAGCCGTAATTCCCCAAGCAGTTGTCAACGCCAAAGTTGAAAGTGCCGTGAAGAAATTAGTCAGCCATAGTTCCCTTTCATTGTCCCCATCGGGCAAATAAAATTCATGTACCATATTGCTATCTATTATTCCGTGAAAAAATAAGTACCTGTCTTGGTGTGCCGCCCTGCTGTTTAAAGATAATTTCATTGGCTAATGATACCGTATAGCCTCATCTCGCGAGGTGTTTTGCTGCCGGATTCCGATTTTTTTGTATCTAAGTAATCGAAAACCTAACAATATCTTGCTTTTTTCAGTCACTGAATAAACTTATTTGGTGACTGAATAAACTTATTTGGTGACTGAATAAACTTATTTAGTGGCTGAATAAACTTATTCACTGACTGAATAAACTTATTTAGTGACTGAATAAACTTATTTAGTGGCTGAATAAACTTATTTAGTGGCTGAATAAACTTATTCGGTGACTGAATAAACTTATTTAGTGACTGAATAAAGTTATTTATTGATTAAAAGAACTGATATTCTTATCCTGTGAAGCCGCTGGAAGTCCCAATTAGTGTGGCAAGAAGCGTTGGATAACCAAAAGAGAAGAGAGTGGGTGACGTTTATAACCTATGAAAACAATCGTGTTATTTAAAGTGGTGAAGTTAGTGGGGGAATTAGGTTTTGAGGGAAGAAATATATATTTTTGGGTACTAATAAGTAAAATCTTTAAAATGACTAACGAACAAATTAAAGCCTCGATAGAGACAAATGAACTCAAACTTTCATTTGGAGACAAATTCGCCCATTATTTCATTATTGTTTTTCTCCTCTTTATGCCTATGTTTTTGATTTCTTCTAAAATATATGACTATTTCAAAGGAATAAGTAATCCAATTGAAGGAGAAATTTGGTTCATAATCATACCCACAGCACTTGCGCCATTTGCCTATGTGTTACAACGTAATAGACTTAAATTTTTAGTGGTTGAAAGTAATTTGCCTAAAGAAGAAATACATAGAATAATTGAAAAGGTTGCCAAGGAGCTTGAATGGAAAATTTTTAAACAAAATGAAAAAATGGTATTAGCAACGACATCTCCAAGTTTTTTTTCAGGTAGTTGGGGAGAACTGATTACAATACTTTTTGACAAGAACAGAATATTAGTAAACAGTATTTGTGATCCTGGCAAGAAAACTAGTTTGGTATCTTGGGGAAGAAACAAAAATAATATGCTATGGTTAATTGATGATATTAATAAAGCGAATCAACTTATTAGTCAAATTTCTTAAGCTAATAATTCCAAATGCCTTCTCTCCTCCTCAAAAACAATAATCCTGTCCCATTGAGTTTATCGAAGTGCCAAGTGGCTACACCTAAATTGTTTGCACTTCGGCAAGCTCAGTGAGACAATCACGCTGTTATTCGATATATCCAACAAACTTTCTTAATTCTTCCATTATAAAATAAGTTGCTGGCGGCGAACCTCTTTCCACGTGGCAATCAATCCACTCAAAAAGATTTGGATTATTTAATAGTGATTGAAATTCAGAACGAAAATAATTTTTAAGGGCTTCATCGGCATGATGCATTTCATCCCAGACTGTTTCCCGATTTTCCAACACATAGACTATATCTTCAAAATCATGACTGGTTCTACCATCATTTCCACCCCGACTTTTATGTGCCTCTAGTTTGGTAGCAATAAAGTAGGGAGCAGTCAATATTTTTAGTGTTAGGTCATCATCAATCTTGCAAGCGACTGCATTTGTAAAACCTTCGGGATACCATTTATTTGCAAATCCTATAGTGGTGTCATTTGTTGGCATTATATCAACAATAAGTCCTTCTATCTTATATCGACAAATTATGGTTTCCACAGAATCAATATCATGATTAAAGCCGAGAGACCTAAGCTTTTCTTCCAACTTATTTCTCTCAGCATAACTCAAAATTTCTATGATTATATCTACATCACGGCTTTTATTCTTACAACATTAGTATGATGGCTCACTTAAGATATCTTTTTTCAATTCACTAATTGCATACTTCACCTCCCTAACCTTGCCCACTCTTATTACATCCACCATTGCCAGCAGCTTGTAATAAACTTCATCTTCTTTTACGGCTTCTACTTGTCTTGTATAAAAGGGTTCAATTATCAGCCCCATTGTTGTGCCCTTGTTATCTGGCCATACATAGTTTATATCGCTTTTGAATATTTCTTTCATCGCAGGGTGTGAATGGGCAGTAGGTAATCCCCTAGCCATTGCTCCGGGTTGTTGGGGGAAAACATAACTGACACCATGCTCAAGAAACTCGAAGAAGTTTTGGCGACTTACATTTTTCTTGTTGTAGTCTATCAAATTTGCAATTCTACTTCTATTCAAAGATTCAGATATTTCTGAGGCACTTATTCCCAATAAGTTAGAAAGCCCTGCCATTTGCCAGCTTTTACCTTCAAGTGAAATAATTTTTAACAAGATAGCCACATCTTGTGGGCGCATTCCATTATGTTTTCTCATGCTGCAAACATAAATAAATTATCTTCAATTCGCAAATCGCGAATCGAGAATGTTTTTTATATTTGCTTTATGCAATTGCAAATCATTCATTTGAAAGAAAGAAAAGATAGGTCTTTGGTAAACAAAGGGAAGTTTATTATTTGCAATCCGTTTGTGGCTATACAGCAAGACGGATACAGCGACAATAGTAAAAAATATCAGAATTACAATTTTTACACACAAAATAGACAGCTATTCTAAATTAGGGATAAAAAGATAAAAGGGATATTTATATCAAACAACTTTATATGAGAATAGGAACGTCTGAAAACCCAGTACTCTAATTGCTGCTGAATCGTTTATAATTTGTTGGGCATGAACCTAAAAGCGCACAATTTACGGAATACTAATATTGATTCATATCCGCAGGTAGTTGCTGCGGCTGTGCTTTTTTCTTTTTGGAACTCTTTTTTTCGTCTTGCGATTCTTCGTCCTGAAGTGCTTTGTTCTTTTTAGTCAGTTCTTCCAGTTTTGCTTGGTTTACATTGCCATCATCATCAAGAATGGCATTATCCATCGGGAAGTTGCCATTGCCAAGAGATTGGGTAGGTAGTTTAGAGATATGTTCCCAATGGTTATTGTTCCACTTGAAAGCCTCATAACTTCCATCTGGCACATTGGTATACAAATTTTCGGGTTCGTCTGTTTCACTTATCAGGTGATCCAAAACAATCTGATTGGTCTCTTTATCAAAAGTAAAGCGCATCCTAGCCTCCTTTTTATACTCAACATTGAACCTGAAAATAGGTTTCTTATCCTTAGTGGTGTCTTTGGGATTGGGTTCGAATCTAAAATAATCCCCACCAAAATGCGGAATCCCATCTTCATCAAAAGTTATAATGTCCATCCACTTTTTATTGCTACGAGGGCCGTTTTCATCATATCCCAACAGTGTATAAACCTTTTTGTTTCCATCCATGTTCATCAGGATTTTATAGTAAATAGCTCCAATCCAGTTCTTTGTATCCCTGATGGAATCGTTGGGGGCATTGGTAAAAGAAGAGGCATCAAAAAGAGGAAATAGTCTCAGGCTGCCATCTTTTGTCCGCATCTGTATGGCACCACGCTGCCGATAATAGGTGTAATCCCTCATCATCTGCCAGGTATATATCCTAAAACTACTATCGGGGGCATAGAGTTTAGAAACAGTCGTAATGGAATCGAAGGGATAATAAAAAGAATTGCTGACCTTTAATGCCCTTACAAAACCACGGGTAAAAAGGCTATCAGCCTGAAAACGAAGGAACCAATGCTTGCCATTAATCATCTCATCGGCATATCCTTTAATCTTGCTTTCCATTGTTTGGAGTTCGTGATAACTCTCTTGAGGGGGAATAACAGGTTGCGATTGGGCGATGCCAATGCAAAAGGCGAGTAGTATAATTAGAAAGAGTTGCTTCATTGCGTGGGTTAAATATGGGACTAAGTTAGGTATTTGGTTAGTGGCAATGTGATTTCTTTTGGGTTAATGATAATTTTAAGATTTCATTAATGCTGTGGCGAACGAAAGCAAATCATCAAATCTTAAATCTATGGAGGGATGTGGGAAGGGGGTTTCGGGGTTTGTAGTGGCTACAAACACAGTAAAGATGTTTGCATTGCGCCCAAAATTCATGTCACTAAGTTTGTTGCCCACCATGATGCTTTTAGAAAAATCAATAGTAGGGAAATCATTTTTCGCCTGATGAGCCATTCCGGGATTAGGTTTACGGTTATGGGCGGTATCATCCAATTCGGCACAGTAATAAATCTTATCGACCCTGCCATTGTGGTTTTCAATTGTCGATAACATATTTTGATGGATGCCATCCAAATCATCAACAGTCATCAATCCTTTTCCAACGCCTTTTTGATTGGTGACCATTACAATTACTCCAAACTTTTTATTGAGTATTTCCAATGCTTCCAATACACCGTCATAAAAAGTAAATTCATCCCAATTCCTTATGTAATCAGCTTTCTTTTCGTGGTTAATAACACCATCCCTATCAAGAAATAATGTCCAGCTTTTATCTATTTGTTTAAAATCTATCATAAACTTCTTTGTAACATTTACATTGTGGCAAAATCTTTTTGAGCTTGTAGATAATCTTGTGGAATGCCAATGTCAATGAAGTATGCATCTTGTATCAAGCCGCTCATCTTTCGTTTTAGATACAATGCTTCCATGTAATCTTTTTCAAAAGAGAATTTTTCAGGGAATGATTCTGCAAGGAAGTTCGTAACATTCAATACATACAAACCACCGTTGATGAGACCAGTTTTATAATGTTGCTTTTCTTTGAAAGAAGCAATTGAATAATCATCATTCAGTTCAACAACGCCGTACCTATCAAAGTCGTGCATTGGTTTTAGGGACAAGGTGCAATCCGAACTAGTTTCATTATGCCTATCAAGTAGGGCATTTAGATTCACATTAAACATTGTATCCCCATTGGTAACAAGCACATTTTTCTCTGTTGCCTTAGTGCAGGACAAATAAATTGCACCACCTGTACCCAAGGGTTCTTTTTCAATTGCAAACTGAACATTTAATGCAGGGTAGTCCTTGTTGATGTATTCAATAATTGCTTCACTTTTATATCCAAGTGAGAGAATAAATTTATCTACACCTTGCTTTTGGAGATAATCAATCACATATCCAATGAATGGTTTTCCATTTACTGGAGCCATACATTTAGGCAAATCGGGAACCGCACTACGCAAGCGTGTACCCAAACCACCTGCAAGAATTATCGCTTCTTTCATTATCCAAATACTTTTTCCTCTACCAATTCGCAGATGATATGTCCAAGTAATATGTGGCTTTCTTGTATTCTAGGCGTTGTGGTAGATGGCACATTAAATAAATAATCACATAATGGCTTCATGTTGCCACCACTTGCCCCTGTCAAACCGATAGTCACAATGCCTCTTTCCCTTGCTACTTCAAATGCTTTTATGATGTTTACAGAATTGCCTGAAGTGCTAAAACCAAGTATCACATCGCCTTTTACGCCAATGCCATCCAACAAACGAGCATAGATAACATCATAGCTATAATCATTTGCCACCGCTGTTAGATAGGAAGTGTTGCAGTGCAAAGCCTCTGCGGGTAATGCTTTTCTATCTTTATAAAACCTTCCACTAAATTCCGCTGCTAGGTGCTGTGCATCGGCGGCACTCCCTCCATTGCCACAAAACAACACTTTATTTCCCGCAGCAAAGGCATCGCTGATTACATTTACAACTGTTTCTATGGTTTGAAGCAGGTTTGCATCATTCATTAATTTTTCCTTCACGCCAATAGAATCTTGTATCAGACTCTTTATCTTTTCACTCATATTGCTCCAATTATGATTAAATGATTTAAATGAAAGAAATGATTTAAACCATCTCCTGTCTTTTCTTAAATTATCAATTATCAATTACTTCTTATTGCGTCGTCCAAGTAGTCAAACCCACTTGTGTCAGTTGGTAATTTTTTACTTCACCACCAAATTTCAGAAGGGTATCTATCACTTTATATCTATTATTACCCGGACAATAAAACGTCATAAATCCACCGCCACCTGCACCACTTATTTTGCCACCCGTTGCACCAGACGCTTTTGCGGCAGTATAAATTTCTTCTATCAAGCTGTTGCTGATGCTCTTGGCCATTAGACGTTTTTGCTCAAAACCATAGTCCAAAATCTCACCAATTTCGTTCAACCGCCCTTTCAGCAATGCTTCTTTCATCATTCTGGATTGCTCTTTTAGCTGGTGCATGGCATCTACCGAAGCAACATTTTTCTCCTTTACATTACTCTGTTGTTCTTTTATTATCGTTGCACTTTCCCTGCTTGTTGCTGTATAATAAAGCACTAAATTGTTTTCCAATTCATTCAAATACTCTTGCCTGATGCGCAATGGATTCACGATTACTTTATCCCCGCCATAAAACTCCATGAAGTTGACCCCACCAAAAGTAGCAGCATACTGGTCTTGCTTTCCACCACTTAATTGAAGGTCGTTGCGCTCAATATCATACGCATAATGTGCAATATCGTAATCGCCCAAAGGAAGTTTGAGCATCTCCACAAAAGCACCAATTATGGCAACAACCAATGTAGATGAAGTTCCCAAACCACTGCCAGCGGGGGCATCCACAAAAGTACTTAGCCTGAAACCCTTTTGCGACAAACCATAATCTTTTTGAATGCGATTGTAAACCCCTTTTAGCAAATCGAGCTTGCCATTTATCGGTAGGGTAGTAGCCCATTCGTACCGTTCCTCTTCTTTTCTATCGAGTGCGTGAATAATTATTTCATTTCCATCAATCGGCTCGATGCAAGCATGGGCGTATAAAGAAAGCGTGGCGTTGAGAATGGCACCACCAAATTCGTCACTATACGGACTAACATCTGTGCCACCGCCAGCCAAACCAATGCGTAAAGGAGCCTTACTACGATAAATCATTTTGTCTTTTTTATGTAACCAATTGCGGAGTCATGGACAAGCATCTGACCTTAAATTGTTCACGGCAAAACAAAGCCTTTTTTGTTTACGATTCTTTTATCTTGAAAACAAACTTTTTTCTTTTTGACTAATGCCAATCATAATATGTGTCTTGCTGCCTGTCCTTGCCCCAAAAACACGTATGTCTTTCTCACAAACGCATACGTCTTCCTCATAAAAGCATACGCAAATCTGACAAACGCATACGTGTTTCTGACAAACGCATACGTGATTCTCAGAAAAGCATGCGTAATTCTCACAAAGTCATACGTTTTTCTCATAAACGCATACGTGTTTCTTACAAACGCATACGTAAATCTGAGAAACGCACACGTGATTTTGACTAAAAATGGTCTTTTTTGGGGAAAGATATTTGATTATTGGAGGTATAATTTATTTTCCCCTACCTAAAATAACCTTCCAGAATGCCTTGATTAATATCTGAATGTCCTTGAAAGGAGAAGGATTTTGTAGATAATTTAAATCGAACTGCATCCTTTCAACCATTTGTTCTACGGAGGAAGCATAACCATATTCAACGATTCCGATAGATACCAAGCCTGGTTTTGTATCTAACAAAGAGATATATTCTGGTGCAATTTTGATAACCTGGTCAATATAAAACTTTCTTTCTGGCCTTGTGGAGCCAACAAAACTCATGTCCCCCTTCAAGATATTCCATAGCTGGGGCAATTCATCAAAGCGGCGTTTACGCATAAACTCTCCCCATTTTGTTTGTCGTGGATCACCTTCCACCCACAATGCCGGACCATTTTTTTCTGCATCGGGGTACATGCTTACAAACTTATAAATGATAAAAGGCACGGCTTTGTAACCCAGCCTTTCTTGTTTATAAAACACTGTCCCTCCCGTGGAGATTGCAGTGACAATAATGATTAAAATAAAAAGAGGTGATAAGATAATGATAGCTACGGCTGCTACGGCAATATCAACAAAGCGTTTTAGCATGGTAACTATTTGGTCAATCGGTTGGTGTTGTTTATTTTTTCGATGATTTGGTGGGCAACTTCCATGGCAAGATAACCATCTATTTCGCTCACTACAGGTGTTTTATTGTTGATGATGCTATCCACAAAAGACTCCAATTCCATCTTGATGGCATTGCCGTCTGGCACTTGAGGGGAGCAGACTGATATAGTTTTGCTGCCAGTAGGCGTTTCAAGTTCGAAGAAGAAAGCATCGGTATCTTTTGCTTCTTTAAGTTTGATGATTTCTGTTTTCTTATCCAAAAAATCAATTCCTATGTAAGCATCTTTTTGAAACAAACGGATTTTGCGCATCTTCTTCATGCTGATGCGGCTACTAGTAAGGTTTGCCACACAGCCATTGTTAAATTCAAGACGCACATTGGCAATATCGGGAGTGTCGGTCATCACTGCAACGCCACTCGCATAAATATTCTTGACACTACTTTTTACAATGCTGAGTACAATGTCTATGTCGTGAATCATCAAATCGAGTATCACACTCACCTCCGTACCTCTTGGATTGAATTGTGCCAGCCTATGCACTTCAATGAACATTGGCTTCATTTTTACATTCTTTAAAGACAAGAATGCTGGGTTGAATCTTTCTACATGCCCTACCTGAACCTTCACGTTTGCTTCACGAGCCATTGTCATCAGGTCTTTTGCTTCCTGCATTGTATTTGCCAATGGCTTTTCTACAAACAAATGTTTTCCTTTTCGCAAGGCACGCATACAAATATGGTAATGACGGTCGGTTGGTACCACTACATCCGCAATGTCGCAGGCATCGAGTAGCTTATCCTCATCAAGAAAACGTTTCAGGTTGTATTTTTCGGCAACTTCATTTGCAGTATCGTTATTCGGGTCAAAGAACCCAACAATATTTATCCCCTCAATTTCTTTCCAGTTGTTTAGGTGAAATTTACCCAAGTGTCCTACCCCAAAAACGCCTACATTTAGCATACTATCTATTTAAAAGTTGGCAAATATAACTATTGGGGATACTGGGAATAAGGATTTTTAATTATGTGGCAATAATCTAAAAATCTTTTAAGTGATTAAGGAGCAACTGTTAATCATCCAACTCGCCTCCTTTTTGATAACACTTTCTACAACGGGGTTCGTAAGTTTCTTTTTCTCCCAATAAAACCTGCCCTTCTGCTGCTGTTTTTCGATAAGAGATGTTGGCGATATTGCCACACTGCACACAGATTGCGTGGAGCTTTGTGATATAATCTGCAACGGCAAGCAAATGTGGCATTGCTCCAAATGGTGCACCTTTATAATCCATATCCAATCCTGCAACTATCACTCTTATACCTCGCAATGCCAAGGTTTGGCAAACGCTTACTATTTCTGTATTGAAGAATTGAGCTTCGTCTATACCAACAACGTCCACATCGTTTGCCAATAATAAGATAGTCTGGGGATTGTCGATTGGGGTAGAAAGAATAGCATTGGCATCATGGCTAACCACTTGCATTTCATCATATCTGGTGTCAATTGCTGGTTTGAATATCTCTACTTTTAGGTTGGCAATCTTCACGCGCTTTAGCCTGCGAATCAATTCTTCGGTCTTTCCGCTGAACATACTGCCACATATCACTTCAATCCACCCTACTCGTTCGCCGCTTAAATTTGGTTCAATAAACATTTTGTAAAATATCTTGTCTTAAAATCCGTTATGCAATAAACCTATTATCTTAGCGGTCAAAAGTATTTATATATAATGGAAAGAGCGTCACTTATTATAAAAAAGTTGCAGCAATTAATGGACGACAATGCAAGTGCGGATATATTATTAGCAATTGCGCAGATGCTTGTCACTGAATTACAACAAGTGCAACGACCTGATGAGGTAAGGAGTGTTTCTGTGACGATACCCAAAAGGAGTTTTATTGTTGAAGAAACTACAAAGCAAGAAGAGGCAATTATAAAAGAAGAAGATACTCCAACAGAGATTGTTGCCAATAACGAAATATCCCATACTCAGGAAGAAGTAGTTACTGAAAAAGAAGATGAAATAGTAACTGTAGAAGAAAAGAAAGACGAACCAATAAGCCAAGAGTCCTATTCATGGAATATTCAGCAGGAAGAAACAACACCCATAGAAAGCCCGAGGGAAGAATATATTTTGGCTGTGCCCGATGAGGTTACAGCGGAGGTACTAGAGGAAATACCTGTTGCTCACACTGAATTGCAACAACCTTTGGAAGCCACACCAAATGCTTTTTTCTATGAGAACAACACTGATATACCTACGTTGCCACAGGCTGAGCAACCTAAATATGAATTGAATGAATCATTGGCAAAAGAGGAGAATGATATAAATAATAGTTTCAAAGAGCACACGGTAGAAGTGGCTCATTTACATGAAAACACGCAAATCAAGGATTTGAAAAGGGCAATAAGTATCAATGAAAAATATTTGTTTATCAATGAATTATTCCGTGGTGATGAAGAGCTTTATGATAAGTGCATCAAGCATATCCAACTGTTCAGCATACACGCAGAAGCAGCCTATTGGGTACAAAAAGAATTAAAGACAAAGCTTGAATGGCCTGCAGACGATGAAGTGGTACAACTATTTGATCAGTTGGTTAAAAGACGGTTCTCATAAATATATTTAGTGATAATATTGGTAGCACCAGCCTTTTCTGTAACATAATTGCCAGCATTTGAACTTGCTTTTTTATATAAGGTAGTATCATTGAATAGTGTGTTTAATACTTTCTCTAACTCTAATGTATTCTCTACGCTAAAAGCTCCTTCTTCTTCCACCAAACTGATCGCTTCAATGTATTTACTATACTCTGGCCCAAATACAACTGGCTTATTATAAACAGCAGCTTCCAATACGTTATGCACCCCATCTTCCCCAAAAGCACCACCTATAAAACAAATAGTTGCGTAATTGTATAAGCGACTAAGCATGCCAATATTATCGATGATAAGTATGTTTTTTTCGTTTATCGTTGACCGTTGACCGTTGGCAGAAGAACCCTCTTTGCTTTCGGTAAACGGTAAACGGTTAACGGTCAACCAATCGCTATAAGTAATAGCATTCTTATAAAACTTCAAGCATTCATCAATCCTACTTTTCTGAACATCATGAGGAGCAATGATAAACATTACATGGGGGTGGGTAATCGTGTAATGATACAGTATTTCATCATCTTCCAGCCATGTACTTCCTGCAACAATAACTTGCTGATGGTCTCCAATAAAAGACTCTATAGCAGGGATGGCTTCAAACTGTTTGGCAATGGTTATCACCCTATCAAAGCGTGTGTCGCCACTCAGTGTAACATTGTTTTCTATGCCAATGCTTTTCAATAATTCAATGGATTCTTCATTTTGAACAAAGAACCAAGTGAAATAGTTAAGTACCTCCCTGTTAAAACTTCCATACCATTTAAAGAAAGGTTGATTCTCTCTGAATATTCCTGATACAAGCAGTAATGGAATGTTTCGAACCATTGCTTGCTCCAAGTAATAATGCCAGAACTCATACTTCACAAATAGGATAAGACTAGGCTTCACAATATCATAGAACTTAATTGCATTGGTCGCACTATCCATTGGTAGATAAAGCACCCAGTCTGCTTGCTCATAATTCTTTCTTATTTCATATCCAGAAGGGGAGAAGAAGGTAAGGAGAATCTTAACAGAGGGATTAGTAGCCTTTAATTCTTCTATTACTGGTCGGCCTTGTTCAAACTCGCCCAAGGAAGAACAGTGTACCCACACTACCTTGCTTTTATTACTGGCAAAAGCTTCTTTCAGTTTATTGAAGATATCTTTTCTTCCTTCAACCCAAAGCTTTGCCTTTTCATTTGTACCACTAATTAGCTTCGCCACAAGCGGGTAAAGAGAGATGAAAAGTTTATAAATTATTTTCATAATCATTAGTTGCAAGATATTAGATAGTAGATATTAGTTTGGATTGTCTTAACTCATATCTACTATCTAATATCTAATATCTAAGTTCACTTATTAAGTACAATCCTAAAGGTAGTGCCTTTGCCTAATTCGCTGTGCAAAACATATATCTGTCCTTTATGGTATTGTTCAATGATTC
>Ga0164297_10001931_pt1 | contig 21141 bp, 9 predicted proteins | sample GEODES058metaG_FD_113539 | JGI IMG/M metagenome (GOLD analysis project Ga0164297, IMG submission 113539) | Dystrophic lake water microbial communities from Trout Bog Lake, Wisconsin, USA - GEODES058 metaG | ecosystem: Environmental > Aquatic > Freshwater > Lake | place: USA: Trout Bog Lake... | reverse complement strand
TCAGTAATTGGAACTCAACAGATTGTGTCACAGTATAATTCGGCAGCCTATAACTGGGGAATCGCACTGGTTGGTTCGACCATGACATACTCACTGAGCAGTTCAGGTTCTAACTGGAACATAGCTAATAACGTAACTATGGGAACAGTTTCTACTGGTTCTTGGATACATGTTGCATTGGTTAGAAACGGAAATACATTCACTCCCTACATTAACGGTGTGGCAGGAACAACCAGCACCAGTAACAATGCACTCTTTGTTTGTACAACTCCATTAACAGTTAGCGCACTTTATAATTCAGGTGTCAACACATTTGATTCTGGGTCACAAACTACTCTGTCAAATTATTTCAGCGGATATATAGATGATCTGAGACTGACAAAAGGTGTAGCAAGATATACCAGCACTTTCACTCCCCCCACTTATGGAGATTATACTCAATAATTAGTATAAATACAATATGGCATTCCCTACAACACCCACAAATGGATCAATAGCAACAGTAAACGGTATAACATACGTTTATTCAACCGCCTCTACGTCTTGGACTAGACTACAAGCCAGCAATAGCAGTGGCGTTTTTAGTGTTACAACCAATACATATACTGCTGACGGAGCAACAATAACTTATACATTAAGTGTAACACCAACTAGTGCAGACGTAATATTTGTAAATATAGGTGGAGTACTACAACAAGAATCAGCCTATACAATAGTAGGGAATCAAATAACTTTTACAGGAGTTCCATTAACAGGAACTATAATAGAAATTAGGACTTTTAGTGCTACAAAAATAGGTGTAATTAGTGGAGTAACTTATAATACATATACAGGTGATGGATCAACAACTACATATACACTAAGTGTTTCTCCCGCTAATTCAAATTATGTTATGGCATATGTTAATGGTGTTGGACAACCAAAAAATAGTTATTCAATTTCTACAGGCGGACAATTTATTTTTAACGCAGCGCCCCCAGTGGCTACACCTTCAATTTATGCAATGACAGATGATGGCACTGATACTATAATTACAGTTACCACCACTGCACCTCATGGTGCTGTTCCAGGATGTCAAATATTAATTAGCGGTGTTACGATAGCAACAGGTTCAGCTCCTAATGGTACATTTACTGTTTTTAATGTGATAAATGCAACTCAATTTACATTTAACGCATCAACAATATTATCAGGTACATTAAATATTGGTTCTGCTAATTTAACAATTTATCCATTGATTGAAGTTACTGTATTTGGTCCTGCAGTTTCAACTGCATTTGCAACCGGATCAAATAATCAAGTACAATTTAATAATAGTGGTATAATGGGTGCTAGTGCTAATTTTACATTTACTAATAGTAGTAATACATTATATGCAGATAATTTAACTGGTTTGGCAGCAAATATTGGCAATTTAACAGTAACAGGTAATATTGTAGGTAATCTAACAACGGTGTCCGGTACTACAACACTATCAAATTTATCAGTAACAGGAAACACAACAACAAACAACATCACCGTTACCAATAATATTACCAGCAGTTCAATTGCAATTACAAATAGTGCCAATCTAGGAGCTGCGACAAGTATAAAAATTACAGGCGGTAGCGCAAACTATGTGCTTACTACAGACGGTGCGGGTAATCTGAGTTGGAAAGCGGGACCTACCCCACAGGCACAAGGTGCAAATACACAGATTCAGTATAACAATAACAGTGCGCTGGCAGGAAGCTCAACATTTACCTTTAACTCAAGTAGCAATTTAGTAAGTGCAACTGCATTTGCAGGTGACGGTGGAAATCTAAGCAACATTCAGGGCGCAAACGTTAACGGTTACGTGCCAACAGCAACTACAGCACTGAGCATACCAGGCGGTAATGTGATAGGTGCTGTTGCTGTAGCAGGAACTGTATCCGCAAGTGCACAACCAAATATCACCAGTGTTGGAACACTAACAATCTCTAATTTAAAAATTACAGGTGGTACCAGTGGGCAAGCAATTGTCACAGACGGTACTGGTAATCTGAGTTTTGGTAGTGTCGCATCTGGTGGGGGCGGTGGCGGCAGCGCCTCAGCAAATTTGGCAATCGGTTATTCATTAATTTTCGGAGGATAAAATGACAGCACCAAACATGATCGCTCTTACCACAGTTAATGGAAACACTGTGGGAGCAAACCTAACAACAACTAGTTCTACAACAGTACTAAGTAATCCAGCTAGTTCAAACCATGCATATAAAATTAACACATTAAATGTATCAAATGGTAATACAACCACTGCAGCAACTATTACACTAACATGGAATAATGCAGCAGCAGGTGGAGGTACGGCCTTTGCTATTGCCGGTAATATTATCGTTCCGGCGCAAAGTACATTAAACATTATTGATAAAAGTTCTCAGTATTATTTACAAGAGAATACTAGTTTAAATGCTACTGCAAATATAGCAAATGTGTTAATTGTAACTTGTAGTTATGAAGATTTGAGTTAAAATGACAAAACGTTTTAGTGGCGGTCTTATATCGGCTACCCCTCCAACGATTGGAGTAGGACAAGCAAGTGGTTTTTGGAATTTGATTGATGATTCTACCAACAGATATACTCAAAATTGGCCCGGTCTTAACTACACAGCAAATTTTTTATTAATTGCAGGTGGTGGTAGTGGTGGTAGTGGTTATACATATGTAAACATTGCAGGTGGAGGAGGTGCTGGTGGAGTACTATCCGGTACACTTACAGTAAGCAGAAATACACTATATCCAATTATTATTGGTGCCGGCGGAGCAGTATTCTATAATGGAGTTCAGGGTAACAATTCAACTTTTAACGGATTAACTGCATACGGTGGAGGTGGAGGTGGATATTCCGGTACCAACGGCGGTAGTGGTGGTGGTGGTGGAGGTGTTTATAATGCAGGTAGTGGTCCTGGTGGGAGTGGTGTATATCCAGGATCCAGTTATATTAGCGGACCTAGACAAGGATATGATGGTGGTAGCGGTGGCGGCAATCCAAGCAGCGGTGGCGGTGGAGGAGCAGGTGGTCCTGGTGGTAATGCTCCTGGTGCTGGTGGACCCGGTATTTTCTCATCAATCACTGGGGCAGTGGTTGGATATGCTGGTGGTGGCGGCGGGTATGGTGGAGTAGCTGCTGCTTACGGAGGCGGTGCTGTAGGTTATTCTGCAACACCAAACACAGGTGCAGGTGGGGGCGGTACTTCAAATGGATTAGGTGGTGGTACAGGTGGATCCGGGGTATTTATCTTGTCATATCAAAGTAGTGCCCAGCTTGGTACAGGTGGAGTAGTAACATCATATGGTTCCGGTGCATCATTGACTTGGGTGCATACATTTATCACTTCAGGCACATTTACAGGATAAATAACAAATACGCCTAACTATTTCATAAGGAAAAATACATGAGTCATTTTGCACAAATAGATAACAATGACATAGTAATCAATGTTATTGTTGCAGAACAAGAGTTTATTGATAGTGGTATTGTGGGTTCTGCTGATCAGTGGATTCAAACCAGTTATAATACCAGAGCAAACATACACTATGATCCAGTAACAAATCAACCATCTGGTAAACCAGCACTGCGTGGTAATTACGCAGGTATTGGATATACATACGACAGAACAAATGATGTGTTCTATCCACCAAGTCCCTATGCAAGCTGGACAATCGGTGCAGACACAAATTGGCAGTGGACTGCACCCATTCCAGTACCAAGTGATGCAGGAACAGGTACCCCGGCCAAAGATTACATATGGAATGAAACCACATGCTCTTGGGACCTGCTGATAGTTGAGCAATAGACCAATATGACCATAAAAAGAAAATATAAGGGCGCAATAATTACTGCACAAACAGTTGCACCAAACTCACAAATTGCATCAGGTCTATGGAGTCATCCAGATGTATTTCAAGCCATGTCTACCAAAGTTTGGCCCGGTCTCCAATATCTAATTAACTTTTTAGTAGTTGGCGGTGGCGGTGGTGGCGGCTATGGCGGTGGCGGTGGTGGTGGAGTAGTAATAGGGACAACGCTAGTTAACGTAGGCAATCAAGTTACAATAACAGTTGGTAACGGGGGCTTGGGTGTTGCCAATAGCCCAAACGGATACAACGGTGGTAGTAGTATTGTTTATACACCAACTATCAATATTGTTGGCTTAGGTGGCGGAGGTGGAGGTGCCGTTAATACAAACGGATTAAATGGCGGTAGTGGCGGAGGCGGAGGCGGCAATAATAGTGGCGTAACTAGTGGTGGTTCAGCATTGCAAACATCTCGATCCCAAACTACATTTAATGGAACATTTACAAATTACGGAAATAATGGAACAGGAAATCAGGGTAGTGGTAATTATATACCATCAGGTGGCGGAGGAGGTGCAGGTAGCTCACCTTCAGTTTCAGACGCCCCGGGTGGTAGTGGACTAGCTAGTATGTTTACTGGGTCCTCTGTGACATACGCAGCAGGTGGAGCAGGAACAGATGCCTTTAGTAGTACATCTGGTTCTAATGGTGCTGCTAATACAGGTAATGGTGGAGGTGGCTCAAGCGGACATGCTGGCACTCAAGCGGGTAATGGTGGTTCGGGTATAGTTATCATAAGCTACCAAAGTACAACACAAAGAGCAACAGGTGGTGTAGTAACTTCATATACTATTGGACCTCTACTCTACTGGACTCATACATTTATTATTTCAGGGACTTTCACTGCATAAAAGATAAATACTATTATGGCACTAACAACAATACAGACAACCGGACTTGCGACACCAGCTTACTATTTGGATGATATATCCTATGCAATTGATGGTAGTACAAACAGTTTTGCTCCTGCATTTAGCGGATCCATAGTAACGCTCACCAATCCATTCAATCTAGTAATAAGTATTAATGGAACTAGACAACAAGCATTCACCAACTATTACAATGTGGTTTGGAACTCATATTTTTTACCAGCTTTTAAGGGCTATACAATTGATGTTTTTGGTAACATAAAATTTGCAGATTGTATACCAAAAGGTTCTCAAGTAATCATAGAAGTGTTGCCCTTATTCAGTACTACTCCTACAAAAATATACCCATTTGCTCCGGCTGATATCCTCTTAGGATATTAAGATTTTTAAACTGAGATAAATACTCTAGTTGCTGAATTTATCGAACTAAAGCGCTCGATAGGTTCAACCAAGATAAATATAGTATAACACAATTGGAGTTAAAATGGCAAGAAAAACGATACTAGACACGTATTACACGTTCACCCCCTCAACAAGAACTGTAGTGATTCCTCACGCAGTGCCCAGAGAAAGATTGGTACTAATTACCGATATCACCACAAATCAAGTTCTCTATAACTTTTCTGACAGCAGTTTAAAATCAACTTCTTACGTAATCGCAACAGACACAAATAACAATACCACTACAACTATAGTTTTAAACTACAATACAACTTCACTAGCAAGTACTGATAAGTTGAGTATAGTAGTTGATGAATACGAAGAAACAATGCGTCCAACAGAGATTCTGTTTGATCCCGTGAACAAAATGCGTGTCAGTACTCCTCAATCACTGATTGATACTGACTTTGAGTATTCAACACAACCAACAAAATGGGAAAATATTTCTTTGATGAACAATCGCCCATTTGCCTACTATAACACATACAACACAGTTGCAGTTAGTGATATTCAGGTAGTGAACGGTTCAAGAACAACAACTATTTCTTGCGGTTCTCCCCATGGACTCACTGTAGGTACTCCAGTTTATATTCAAGACAGTTTATGGAACGGTGCAGATGGTTTATTTGTGATTGATACTGTGCCACTGAGCACCACATTCACATACACTGCTAGAACATATTTTACTGGCACGACTGGTTCTATCTACAGTGTTGGTACAACAGCTGCTTACCAGGGATATGTATTTACTGGTGCTGGCATACCAATTTCTAGTATCACATATTCGGGTACCGCAGTCACAGTAACAACCACATATAATCATGGATTGCTATTGGGTAATGAAATTGCCATGATTGGTACTACTGCAACTACCAATGCACCAAACGGTAGCTGGTATGTGGCCAGTGTACCAAGTCCAACATCATTTGTCTACTATCCATTCTCAATTGGTGCACCAACTGGATCAATTGGATTTGGTAGTGCAACATTATATTGCAGACCACAAGCAAGTTATAATCATCGTGCATTTGATGGCGGTGTACAGTTCAGTGCAAACGCCAGCAGTCACAATCAGGTTGCATTTAGACAGACCCGTAGATATTTCCGCTATCAATCAGGTAAAGGTATCATGATGAGTACTGGTACTATTCTTATGCCAAGCGTGAATATTGATCAGATTTCAGCCAGCGGTACAACAATTACAGTAACAACCAAAATTCAGCACAACATTGTTTTTGGAGCAAGCGTGACAATTGTAGGGTGTAATGAATCTGCCTACAACGGTACGTTTGTTCTTACCACAGTGCTCAACGCTTATCAATTTACTTATACTGCACTGAGCACCCCTTCTGCTACTCCAGCTAGTGGATTGCCTGTAGTATCAGTTTCCAATTGGTATGGTGGGGCAACACGTGTGGGTCTCTATGATCAACAGAATGGCGTATTTTTTGAATTTGATGGACAAACGCTCTATGCAGTTCGTAGAAGTTCTACGTATCAGTTGGCAGGATGGATATCAGCAACAGTTGGATCTAGTGTGATCAACGGCGTCACTGTCAACGGTGTCACTACACTGTTTACTAAACAATTGACCCCCGGAGACTACATTATTATTAGAGGTATGAGTTATCGTGTAGATACTATAGTCAGTGATACACAACTTAATATCATTCCAAGCTATAGAGGAGCAATTAATTTAGCACAAAACGTGATTAGTAAAACAGTTGATACTAAAATTCCATCAAGTGCATGGAATATTGATCGTGCTGACGGCACAGGTCCTTCTGGATTCAACATCAACTTGACCAGAATGCAGATGTTCTATTTGGATTACAGTTGGTATGGTGCTGGTTTTGTTCGTTGGGGATTCAGAGGTACAACAGGTGATGTGATCTACTGTCATAAATTGGCAAACAACAACACTAACTATTTGGCTTATATGCGTTCTGGTAACTTGCCCGCCCGATATGAAACAAATACCTATAGCTATATCACTACATTGGCAGCAAGTGTTGCACCTGGTGATACAACTATAACTTGTTCGAGTTTGATGTACTATAGTTCGGCATGGCCAACTGCAGGTACAGCCATGATCAAGAGTGCTACCAATATTGAGTACGTAAATTACACAGGCAAGAACGGTAATATACTGACTGGTGTTACACGTGGACAGGCAGGGGGCACAACAACTGCAACCACTATTACATATGGTAACCCAACCATACTGGTCTCAAGTACAACAGGTATTCAGGTTGGTCAAGAGATAATTGGTACAGGTATAGCTCCTGGAGCCACTGTGGTAAGTTACGTAACTAACACCAGTATTACCATGAGCATTGGTGCTGCTGCCAGCGGAAACAACATCACGATAATATTGGTACCAATGGCAAGCACAGCAAGTACATTCACGTACAGTACAACCGCTCCCGTAGTAGTTGAACTACACGCTCCTCAATACAGTTCTGAAATTGATCACTGGGGTACTTCAGTTATCATGGACGGTAGATTTGATGACGATAAATCATATGTGTTTACAAGAGGTATGAATAGTGCGGTTACTATTTCATCTGGTGTTAACAATGCAGTAATGAGTTTCCGTATTGCACCTTCAGTGAGCAACGGTATTGCTGGAGCTTCACTGGGTTCACGTGAATTGGTAAATCGCATGCAGTTGGTTTTACGTCAGATGGACGTTTATACTACTGGTCAATATTTGATTACACTAGTACTTAATGGAGTAACTTCAAGTTCAACACCTACATGGACACCGGTGGGTGGATCAAGTTTAGCACAATATGTTTTCCATAATGCAGGAACAACGATATCAGGTGGTGAAACAGTTTTCGGATTCTTCTTACAACAATCAGGTGGTTCTAGTGGTTCTGTTACTCAACAAGACTTATCACTAGTTCGTGACTTGGGTACAAGTATATTGTCAGGTGGAAGTACAGCACCAAACGTTAATATCTATCCAGACGGACCAGATGTAATTACAGTTATGGCGCAAAATATCGGTGTAAGTTCATCAACAATTTTCGGTCGTGTTTCTTGGACAGAAGCACAAGCATAAAGGTCGTTTATGTCATTAAACAACCCGCAACTACCGATATTACCGTTAGTAAATGACACTACAGCATACTACCTAAGTATGCTGAGTCAAACTGCTGGATTCAGTCAAACACAGTATGCAAGTCCAAATCTTTCTTACATACCAGTAAATAATGCACTGGGACTTACTGGTAATCTGACAGTTAACGGGACAACTTTTGCCAACAACATCAGCGAAGTATCTACCAACACTACCATTGTAAACAACACAGTTGTTCTGAACCTTGCATCTGCAAGTATTTTCAATATCACACTGAATTCTGTGATTGCAACACTGCAATTGACCAATGTACAGGCTTCAGGATTTTCAACTTCATTCGTTGTTGTATTCACTGGATTCGGGGCTTCTTATACAGTGGTATGGCCCAGCAATTTTAAATGGCCATCAGGAACAGCACCCACAATTACATCAACTTCAAATAAAAAAGATGTATATCTTTTCTTTACTGTTGATGGTGGAATTAGTTGGCAAGCATTTATCGCAGGACAAAATTTATAATGACAGTACTAGCACACGTACAGAACGGAGAGGTAACAGGTGTATACGATGTATTACCTGAAAGTTGGAATAACATAAGTAATCTTTCTGCACTAGACCTCAATCAAGATGCTGATTTTTTGAGCAGTTTGGGTTGGAAAATTATTCAACGATCTGCTATACCCTCATACAACGAATTTACTCAGCGACTTACTGAACCAACTTATCTCTATGATCCCAGCACTGACACAGTTTATGAAAATATATCTGTTGTAAACATAGAAAACAATCTCACTATTGCTGCCAATGTTGTATCTCAACCACCTGTCGATATCACAGTTCGACAATCAATGGATCATGATACTGCAATGCAGATGCTGAGAGCAAAAAGAGATAGCTTATTATACACCACTGATCATACTCAACTGGCAGATGTAATAGCTATTAACGGAGCTGATTTGACTGCAGCATACGTTATATACCGACAGGAGTTACGTGATTTACCAGCGGCATATGAAAATGTAACAACATTTATAGATGCTAACACAGTGGTTTATCCTACCAACCCAGGAGCAATTTAATGAGTTTGGGTCTACACCTATTACTGCTAGTAGGTAATTCTGCGCAGAACAGTGTCTCACATAATCTATACATATGGGGAGACAACACATACGGACAATTGGGAAACAACAAAGCACCAATATACTTTAGTTGGTCACAGATTAGTGCTGGTGGCAACCACACATTGGGCCTCCGAAGTGACGGTACATTATGGGGCTGGGGTCAAAACAATGTGGGTCAATTGGGTGATGCCACTGGTATTGACAGAGTAAGCCCTACTCAGATTACTTTTGATTTTTGGAAACAGATCAGTGCAGGTGAACTGCACAGTGCAGCCATAAGAGCAGACGGTAGTTTGTGGACATGGGGTTCAAACAGATTTGGTCAATTGGGTAATGGTATAACAACCACAGTTTTTATCCCTGTCAACGTGAGTCCAGGCTACAGTTGGACACAGGTCACTGCCGGTTCTGAAAATACAGCTGCAATACGCAGTGATGGTTCTCTGTGGGTTTGGGGTAGTGACAATCAAGGGCAACTGGCTGGATATCGTAGTTCACAAACATATACAAATATAATTACCAAAGTGGGAACCATCTATGCACAAAGAGGTCAAACACTATGGGCTTGGGGCAACAACAGTTGGGGACAGTTGGGTACAGGTGACACAGTTGGTCGTAGCAGTCCTATTCAAATTGGTAGTTCATGGATTAGTATAGGTAATAATACTCACAACTCAAATGGTTACTACATGACTGCTTTGGTCAGATATGACAACACGTTGTGGACATGGGGTTATAATGGTCAAGGTCAATTGGGGCTAGGTGATGTAATATCACGCAGTAGCCCAACACAGGTAGGTACATTGACTAATTGGGCAAAAACTGCAGGTGGTTTAAATCATAGCTTGTTTGCAAAAACAGATGGCACATTGTGGATGTCAGGACAGAACACTGAGGGTGAGGGAGCACAAGTTAATACAGTTGCTAGCAATTACAGCAGTCCTGTACAGGTTGCAGTGGGTGTGACATCCGTTGTAAATCCCAATTCGTACTTGTACTTGTTTAGTTATAATACGTATAATGATGCTATCAGTTTGTCAAGTCCTGTACAGATTGGTGCATCAAACGCATATGCAGCATCAATAACTGCATCAGTATCAAATTATGTAACATTACCTGCAACAACGTCACTACCGGCACTGCATTTGGTCAGTGATTTTACAGTTGAGGGTTGGATGTTCTTGGACTATGTCCCTGCCAGCTGGGCAGGTCTACTGGATACCAGAAGCACTGGGTCTACAACCAATTGGCTGTTTGGTATAACAAACAACAGCGGTAATGCACGTTTAGAATTTATCTGGGCTAGTTCTACACTGCTTGGTTCTGTAAACATAACCACCAATGCTTGGAATCACGTGGCGCTCACAAGACAGAATGGTTTAGTCAAGATGTGGTTAAATGGTGTGCAAGATACCAATACTGTAACCATTGCTGGTCCGCTGGTACCGGCTGGGACCACACCGCGCATAGGAGCACTAGTAGATCCTCTCTACTTTACCGGATATATATCCAACGTTCGTGTGGTAAATGGATCAGCAGTATATACAACAAACTTTACACCAAGCACCACTCCTCTGACTACCACTCAGCTTGCAAATGCAAATGGTTCGCCTAGTGCAGCAATTTCCTCTACCAGTGTACCTTTAACCAATTACAGTAACTATTTTTCAGGTTCTAACAATCTATCTACTGCAACCAATGCAGTAACTGCTTTTGGTAGTGGTAATTTTACAATTGAATTTTGGATGCTTAGTTCACAGACAACAAACACTAGAATGTTTGGAAACGTTCCAGGCGGAACCTTTACCACAAACCAGTGGGTAATCACATTTAATTACAGTGCAGCAGGTGCAGTTTCTTTGGTGGTGTACAATAGCAGCTCTAGCGTTTCTGTAGTTGCATCTAATGCGACTCCTTTGTTATACAATGCGGCATGGCATCATGTTGCGTTTGTCAGAAGCGGATCAACATTCACTGTCTACGTGGATGGTGCGTCTTCAGGTACAGGAACCTACGCAGGAGCAATGGATGCTGGAACCAGTGCACCCATATACATAGGAACGACTGGTGTAACCGGCGATTATTTCTATTCAGGTTATTTGAGCAATGTCAGAATCGTGAAAGGTGTGGCTGTTTATACAGGTGCATTTACTCCATCAACCAGTCCATTGACTGCAACACAAAGCAGTGGCACAAATATCAGTGCGATTACTTCAGGTCAAACAAGTATATTGACATCTCAATCAAGCACTGTTATTGACAATAGTGGGAATTCAATAACTGTAACAAATACAGGAACCGTTGTAGTTGTACCTGCATACAATCTGTTTGGTCTACAACTCACAACTCTACTAGCGTTGCAGAATAGCACACTGGTGGATAACAGTGTTAATAATTTTAGTCTAACAGGTGTCAGCACAGTCACCATGTACTATAACTCACCATTCCAAAGCGGAGTGGGTCCCAGTTCTCTTGCTACTCTTTCTACTAACCCTCTTGCGTTATGGGGATACAATTGGACTATGGAAGGTTGGTTCTATTTCTTTAATGCAACACCCACTATATATTTATGGGACATGAGACCTGTTAGTACAAATGGTTACTATCCAATGCTTTACCTAAACGTGGGTGTATTGAATTATTATGTAAATGCTGCAGTGGTCATCACAGGAGCAACACTATCTCCTTTAACTTGGTATCACGTTGCAGTAACCAGAACTGGTAATAGCACTCAACTGTGGGTGAACGGCGCTCAATCAGGCGGCACATACAGCGATGTATATAATTATATACCAGCCGGTAACAACAACTTAATTGTTATTGGGGCAGCTGCATATACGGTAGGTTCAAATGCTTGGTTAGGCTACATTACAAACTTCAGAATAGTCAAGGGACAGGCTCTGTTCTCAGCCGCATTTACACCAAGTGCGATCCCCCTAACAACCAGCACAGTGGGTGCAACAGGTAGTGGTGCAGCCTCAAGTTTAACAGGTACCACCGTTTTATTGACACTGCAAAGTACCACACTTGTTGACAACGCAGGTGTCAATCCATATATATTCAGAATTGGTGGTGCTTTTCCTGTAGCATGCGGACAAAACTACACAACGCCGTGGGGTCTGCCTCTATTTGCAAATAATATAAATAGCAATTTGGTATATCCAAGTTGGAATCAGATTGTAGCAGGGCAATATCATGATCTGGCACTGCGCAGTGATGGTACACTGTTTGCATGGGGCTCCAACGGTTATGGACAATTGGGTATCAACAATACTTTTAGCAAATCAAGTCCAGTGCAGATAGCAGCTGGTAACATCATATCAAATGCCAATGCATACAGTGTTGTATTCAATGGCAGCACAGATTGTTTAATAGTACAAAACAATCCTCTGTTAAACTTCAGTGCTTATAACCTGTGGACCATTGAGTTGTGGGTCTATACACCTTATGGATGGTTTGGTACCAATGCTGGTGATAACTATGGCGCACTGTTTGCCAAACGCTCAAATGTTAATCCAACATATCCTGCATCAGTGATGGCTAATATTTCTGCTAAAACCGGTTACATTACCTATTATAGTAGCGGAACAGGATACACCACAAATGTAGGAGTACAACCCGGTACATGGAACCATATTGCATTCACATACAGTCAACTTACTGATACTGTGAATATATTTTTAAATGGAGTAGCAATATACTCTACAATCACCGTACCATTGGTAGACGAACCTGGTCAATTTTTAATAGGTTATGAAAACTACGGTAGTGAATATATACAAGCCTATATTAGTAACTTCAGAATAACAACTGGACAAATACTGTATACCGGTACTGTGGGAGGCACAAGTTATTTTACTCCAAGCACTGCACCTCTGACCACAAGCACAGTGGGTGCAACGGGTAGTGGTGCAGCAGCTAGTTTGACAGGCAGTGTATTATTGTTAACCTGTCAGAACAATACATTTGTAGATAATAGTGCAAATAATTTTCTAATAGAAACATCAGGACTTCCCCGTATTGCCACACTGACCCCCTTCTCAAATTATGCAACTGCTCTGAGTTGGACACAGGTAACAGCAGGTGAAAACTCAACATATGCAATTCGTAGTGATGGTACTCTTTGGAGCTGGGGTCTAAACAATTATGGTCAACTGGGCACAAGTAGTACAACAAACTATTCATATCCACAACAGATAAGTATTACCAACACCAGTTGGTCTCAAGTTGGTAGTGCTGGATACAGTGTATTTGCACAAACAGTGACTGGATCTCTATATGTATGGGGATACAATCTGGCAGGATCACTGGGACTGGGTCATGCAAACAACATGAGTAATCCTGTGCAGTTGGGTACCTCAACATCTTATATATTTGCTTCAACCAGCATTGATATCAGCACCGGAATATTTACAACCAGCGACTATAACACCTGGTATACAGGTAGCCCTCAGGGCGCATTGGGTTATCAGAGCAGCCCAACTCAGATTGGATTGGTTCGTGAGTTTACCACATTGCCCTATAAGGTAGGGTCAAACAGTTGGACCAGTGTCAGCGCAGGTAAAATGCACATGGTAGCCACACGAAGTGATGGTACACTGTGGGGCTGGGGCAACAACACAATGGGACAACTGGGCACAACTGACACACTGAACCGTTCAAGCCCAGTACAGATCAGCACTAGCAAGTGGAGCACAATCAGTGCAGGTGGAACTCATACAACAGCCATAAATGTAAATGGTGCACTGTTTACTTGGGGATCAAACTTATATGGTCAGCTGGGAACAAATAGTGTAACCGGTGGATTGTATTGGACACAGATAAGTGAAAATCTATCACACAAAATGGCTATTCGTAGTGACGGTGCACTGTTTGGTTGGGGTGATAACAGATATGGTCAAGTGGGAGATGGTACAACAATCACCCGCAGCAGTCCAGTACAGATAGGCACAAGCAGCTGGTCTCAGATAAGTGCTGGTACCAGTCATAGCACTGCTATTCGCAGTGACGGTGCACTGTTCAGTTGGGGCGCAAATGATTATGCACAGTTGGGAACAACTCCCACACCGGCTAATACTTATTGGTTACAGATAGCAAGCAACAATCAAAGCAACAGTATAGTTGCACTTAGATCAGACTACACGTTGTGGACATGGGGCTACAACGCTTACGGTGAGAACGGTGTAGGTAACACAGTCAATACCTCAATACCTGTACAGGTTGGTAACAGCAGTTGGACCATGGTGGCAAGCAGCAACATCACTAAATTTGCCATCAGACAGGATGGTACATTATGGGCTTGGGGTTATGGTGATAATGGTAATATAGGTAATAATACAACCAATCGCTATAGCAGTCCAGTACTGGTGACTGCTCAGGGAGTGACCAGTTGGAAGAGTGTATTTGCAGGTGGACAGACAGCAGCTGCAATTGCAGGTAATGGCAGTTTATGGACATGGGGTTATGGTGGTTTAGGACAAATAGGTAATGGCAGTACTGCAAATCAAAGCAGTCCAGTACAGATCATGGCCAGCAACAGTTACGTATGGGCCACAGTGGGATTTGGTGCCAGTTATGTATTTGCAATTACCACCCAAACAGGGTATCTATATGCTTGGGGACAAAACAATTATGGGCAATTGGGAATTGGTAACATCACTAACTACAGTACACCTCAACTGGTAAGTACTAGCAGCTGGGTAGCAGTGGCCGCTGGTGTCTTGCACACCTCAGCAATTCGTGCAGATGGTACACTGTGGGGTTGGGGCTACAATGGCAACGGACAAGTGGGTGATGGTACAGTAGTCAATCGCTCAGTCCCTGTACAAGTAAACACTGCAGTGGCTCCTCAATTACCAAATGGCGTAGGTATAGCATACACCGGAACAGGTACATATCAAACATTAACTATAGCGCCCGGTACCGGTACCGGTGGATTCACGTTTGGTACAAACAATTTTACTTTTGAGTGCTGGATTTATCTCAGAGCCTCTCAATCAACAGGACAGTTTATTTTTGATGCTAGAGACGGTGCTCATACCAACAATTGGTGTTTTGGATTTGGTGTAGGAGTAGCCAGCGAACTCAGTTGGTACACAGGTGTTGCACCAGGAGTAGCTGATCCTAGTACAACTGATTTTGCACTACAAACATGGTATCATATAGCAGTTGTCCGCAGTGGAACCACTGCAACTATCTACAAGAATGGTATTGCAGTGGCTACGGCTCCTGATACCACAAACTATACAACACAGACAACCAATGCATATATTGGTTGCGCATACAATCAGACCAGCATCTTTAATGGCATCATCAGCAATATCAGAATCGTTAATGGACAAGCATTATACGTGGGTAATACTTTGGGAGTGCAATACTTTACTCCAAGCACAGTACCCCTGACTACCAGCACAGTGGGTGCAATTGGCACAGGAGCAGCAGTTGCTCTGACAGGTGCCGTGGTATTATTGACAAATCAAAACAACAATTATCTTGATGGTGGTATTTATGGATACCTTATACAGAATACAGGTAGTACCGCAACATATGGACCATTCAACAGTCTGTACTGGACTGCAGTGGGAGCCACAGACTATACTTCATATGGTATAGCCAACGGACTGTTGTTTGGATGGGGTTCAAACAACAACGGTCAAGCTGGAAACAACAACACAGTAGACTTCAGTAGTCCTGTACAGATTGCATCATCGGTATCAAATTTCTCTCAGGTTTTTGGTGGAAATTCATGGATGGTAGCCACTACCAGCACATACAATGCTTACTTCATGGGATACAATGGATATGGAATCACTGCCAACGGAATCACTGCCAACTACTCAAGCCCAGTACAACTACAGGGATGGACATATCAGAGCAGTCCTGTACAGATCAGTACCGGGGGCAGTTGGACAAATGTCAGCGCCGGAGACAAGCACACCATTGCTATTTCAGCAAACAGAACTCTATGGGGTTGGGGACAGAACACATATGGACAAGTTGGTATAACAACACCACTGTCTTGGTCTAACATAAGCACCGGCATGAGTCACACACTGGCTATTCGCAATGACGGCACATTGTGGGGCTGGGGTCTAAACAACTATGGTCAACTGGGCATCAACAATCTTGTTAACAGTAGTAGTCCAGTACTGATCAGTTCAAATTATAGTTGGATCAGCATTGCTGCTGGTAACAGTCACAGTGTTGCTGTTCGCAGTGACAACACCATGTGGGGTTGGGGTCAGAACAATGCAGGTCAAATAGGTGCATTTGCATGGGCCAAAATAAGCACAGGTACTAGCCATTCATTGGGAATAACCACTGATGGTAGATTGTGGAGCTGGGGACTCAACAGTTATGGACAACTGGGTACCAACAATACAGCAGCTGCAAGTAATCCTCAATTGATCAATTCAGGTAGTTGGATTCAGGTAAGCGCAGGAAATCTCATGAGTTTTGCCATCAGAAGTGATGGTATACTATTTGCTTGGGGTAACAATGTACTAGGTGGTTTAGGAGACAGAACACTGGTTACTCGTTCAAGTCCAGTGCAGATTGGTAACAGTAGTTGGACTCTGATTTCAAGCACAGGTTCTCACACCATTGGTGTAGCTGCCAATGGCGGAATGTATGCATGGGGCGCAAACAGCTGGGGTCAATTGGGTACAGGTGACATATGGAATCGCAGTAGTCCTGTACAGGTTGGTGCAAGCGTAACCAATTCAAGTGCATACAGTGTTGTATTTGATGGTAATGTAAACTATGCTAGTACACCTGCAGTACCAGCACTCAATTTGGCAGGTCTCAATTTTACAGTTGAGTGTTGGGTATATGTAACACAGTACACCAGCAATGCAAATACCATTGTTGCATTGGGTACTAATGGTGTTGCTACATACTGGAGCATACAGATACTGAGCGGTGGACAAGTTTGGTTTGGAACCAATACAGCAGGTTCATGGGCGTGGCCAAACACATATCAAACAACCAGCATAGTTCTGTTAAACACATGGACGCATATAGCTGCAGTGCGTAATGGTAGTGGTGTATTCAACATTTATATCAATGGTGTAAGCGGTTATTCAACTGCTGGTTTTGTAAATCCAATAGGTAGTGCAGGTAATCTGTATTTTGGTACATATTTTGCACAAACAGGTACCAATACTGGAAATTTCTGGGGATATATAAGCAACTTTAGACTTGTGACAGGCGTAGCGGTATATACTGGTGCATTCACTTCGCCTACCAATCCATTAGCACTATCACAGAGCAGCGGATCATTGATTAGCAATGCAATCACAGGTACTCAAACTGCACTACTAGCACTACAAAGTTCAACAACCGCAGATTCAAGTACAAACAGTTTTACATTAACTGCTACTGGATCTCCTACAGTAAATCAAATAACAAGTCCTTTTGCAATACATACTAATAGTATATATTTCTCTGCTAATGGTAATTACTTATACACAAGTAACAGTGGATTTAATGTAAGCAGCCCAAGCACACAGTTCTGTGTTGAGTGCTGGGTATATCCTGTAACATCAGGTAACTTTATGGCAGTTGGTAGTGGTGGTGCATATGGTAATGGCATATATGTTGGTTGGGGTAGTAATACTTTTAATTTTGGTCAAGGTACAGGTGGTGGCAGTAATATAGATGCTATTAGTTCTTCTGCAAGTTATCCTGCTAATAGTTGGTATCATTTTGCAGTAACTAAAGATAGTTCAGGTGTTATTAGAATGTTTGTTAATGGTACTCAGGTTGCTACAGTAACAAATACAACATCTAGTGTAGCAGGTGCAACATATTTTGTACTAAATGGTTTATTTGATAATAACGGATTAGGTGGTAGTGGTGGCAGTTTCTACTTAAGTAATGTGCGATTTGTTAATGGTAATCCAGTATATACAACAAACTTTACACCAAGTATAGTTCCGTTAACTGCTACACAGAGTGCAAATGTGAATGGATCTCCTAGTGCAGCAATAACTACTGGTCAAACTATAATTTTGGCAGCACAAACTGCACTAACAACTGATGCTAGTGGAAACAATCTTACAATTAATACAGGCGGATCTCCCTCATTTAATATAACAAACTATCCTAGCTTGATTACTACAACTGTTAATGGTTATAGCGTAGGATTTACCGGTAGCACTCAATATATTAATGCACCAAGCAATGCAGTATTCACATTTGGTACAAACAACTTTACTGTTGAAGGTTGGATATACTTGGTATCAACTACCACATCTGGTACACTGTTTGACAACAGAACAGGTGCAACAACAGTAAGTGCACAGATATATGTTGCATCTAACACAGTATATTATGCAGTTGCTGGGTCAGCAGTAATTACAGGTACTTCAAATTTTATAAATGTAACAACATGGTATCATCTTGCAGTAGTGAGATTGTCTGGTACAACAAAATTATATGTTAATGGAACACAACAAGGAAGCAATTATACAGATAGCAACAGCTATGTGATAGGTAGTCCATATATTGGTACTGGTTTCAGTTCTAGCAATCCATTAAATGGTTATATTACCAACTTGCGTGTAGTAAACGGTGTTGGTGTGTATGTAAATAATTTTACAGTACCAACAAGCCCATTGACAAGTATACAGGCTAGTGTAGGTAGTGCTATCACTGCTGTATCACCAGCGGTTACCAATGGTGGTAGCATTGCATTTGCCGGAACAACAAGTTCTTACTTACAAGTCCCAACTGCACCCTTCTTGTTCGCCAACTCAGCGAGTGCATTTACCATAGAATTCTGGATATATGCTCAGTCTTGGGCCAACAATCCCGTGATCATTGACAATGCAGTCAGTCTCACCAGTGGATCCTACGTGGCCAATCAATTTCAGATATGGGTAAATACTACTGGTAACGTTCAGTTTCAATATGCGACCAGTATCAGTGCATTGACCACAGTTGCAACCACTTCAACCATAGCCATTAACACTTGGAATCATGTTGCAGTAGTAAAGGCAAGTGCACTCACAAACGGATTCGTGATATATCTCAACGGTACTGCAGCATTTACGGGCACAGTAAGTCAAGCTATTGGCTACGCTGGTTACGGTGCTATTGGTATAACTTATTTCAACAAATCCAACCCGCTAAATGGCAGTATCAGTAATGTAAGATTTACATATGGTGTAGCAGTGTATACTGGTACATTTACTCCACCAACAAGTGCACTTGCTGCAACTCAAACCAGTGGTACAAACATTTCAGCAATCACAGGTACTGCAGTGACACTGCTGACTTGTCAGTCAACCATTACAGATAACAGTACATTTGCAAACATACTAACAAACGTTGGTGCTACTCCAATGGCATCATTCAGCCCCTTTGGATACACAACTCAACTGCTGGCTTTGCAGAGCAGCACATTGGTTGATATAGCAAACAACTTGCCATTGAGCACTACAGGTGCAAGTGTAACAGCCAATACACCATTCTCGGTATATGCAACCACAGGATCATGGACCTCAATCAGTGCTGGTACCAGTCACAGTTTAGCAACCAACAGTTCAGGACTACTGTTTGGTTGGGGCAATAATGTCAATGGCAGTGTGGGAGATGGCACTACTATCAATCGCAGTAGCCTGATTCAGCTGGGCACAAGCAGTTGGTCTTTTGTAAATGCCAGCTTGACTGGTAGTAGCTATGCAATCAATTGGTTGGGTGTACTATGGGCATGGGGTAACAATCCCTACGGTGAATTGGGAGTTGATGTTGGATACCCCACTATTGCAACCTATAATCGCAGTAGTCCTGTACAAGTGAATTCGGTACAGAGCTGGAGTCAGGTGTCGGGTGGTAACAACTATGTAGTAGGTGTGGTATCAACTGCGACCAGTCCATATCAGCTATGGGGCTGGGGTAATGGATTCAGTTACACACTGCAACAGAGTTTGGTTAATCTAACATGGAAAGCAATCAATAATGCAACAGCACTGCACGGGGATAACACATTGTGGGTATGGGGAATAAACACTACAGGTCAATTGGGTCTTGGTGACACCGTATACCGCTCAAGTCCTGTACAGTTGGGTTCTAATCTCTATAAAAGCGTATACATAGGACAGTCACATTCACTGGCAATTGGTACTGCAGGAGGCCTCTATTCATGGGGCAGCAATACTACTGGTCAGTTGGGAGATTTCACTGTAGTGAGCAAGAGCAGTCCTGTGCAAATTGGCGCAGCTAGCACACTGTCACCCTACGCATATAGCATATGGTTCAATGGTGCAAACAACTACATTACAACCAATGGAACACCAGTCTCAATAGCACTGCCAACCTTCACGGTCGAAGCATGGATATTCATGACAGTGGCACCAATTGGTGCTATACCTGCAATGGTAGGTGACATGGCACCCACTAGTGGAACAAATAATTGGAGCTTTGGCCCCGTTGCAACTGGTCTATTGGTATACTATTGGTATACAGGAACAGCATATTATGCTACTGGTAATACAGTAATGACATTGAATAATTGGTACCATGTTGCACTGGTAGCAAATCTAAATGCTATAACAATGTATGTGAATGGTGTACAACAAACTATCACATATTCAGGTGCAAAAACACTGGCAAACAGATCAAGTACACTAGGTTATATAGCAATTGGACAATGGAACACTGCTGCAACATATTTGTATACCGGTTATGTAAACAACCTAAGAATTGTACCAGGAGTAGCGGTGTACACTGGAGCGTTTGC
>Ga0164297_10001926_pt1 | contig 21210 bp, 18 predicted proteins | sample GEODES058metaG_FD_113539 | JGI IMG/M metagenome (GOLD analysis project Ga0164297, IMG submission 113539) | Dystrophic lake water microbial communities from Trout Bog Lake, Wisconsin, USA - GEODES058 metaG | ecosystem: Environmental > Aquatic > Freshwater > Lake | place: USA: Trout Bog Lake... | reverse complement strand
GGCATGGACCGAGCAACAGCGGATTACATGGGCATGCTGGCCACGGTCATGAATGCCTTGGCGCTTGGAGACACCATGGAGAAGGCTGGGCTCACGGCTCGTGTGATGTCCGCCATTGGTATTGAGCAGGTGGTTGAGCCTTATGTTCGACCCAAGGCACTTCAGTATTTGGAAGAGGGCAAAGTGGTGATTTTTGCTGCCGGCACTGGAAACCCATTTTTCACAACCGACACAGCTGCTGCACTTAGGGGTGCCGAGATTGGCGCTGAGTTGGTCCTCAAAGCCACAAAGGTGGACGGAGTATATTCAGCCGATCCCAAGAAGGATCCCAACGCAAAGTTGTTCTCTAAAATCAGCTTTGATCAAGCTATTGCTGAGAATTTGGGCATCATGGATGCCACTGCATTTGCTCTTTGCAGGGATCAAAAATTACCTGTTAAGGTGTTCTCTATCTTCAAAAATGGCGCCCTAAAGCGTGTCGTCATGGGTGAAGATGAGGGTACTTTGGTGTACGCTTGAGGGTCTGAGTCAACCGCATGGCCGATTTGAGTTGAAGTTAAGCCTCTCAAGGGTTGAAGTTAATCGTTAAGGATAAGAGATGAGTATTTCAGAGATCAAAACAACGACAGAGACCAAAATGTCTCAAAGCATCGCAGCACTCAATGGTGCGTTGAGCAAAATCAGAACGGGTCGTGCCAATCCAGGCTTGCTCGATAGCGTCATGGTGGACTACTACGGTAATCCCACACCCATTGGTCAAGTTGCCAATGTTTCCTTGTTGGATGCAAGAACCATCAGTGTTCAACCTTGGGAAAAAGGCATGGGAGCCAAAATTGAAAAAGCCATTCGTGACAGTGACTTGGGGCTGAATCCCTCAGCGATGGGAGACTTGATTCGCGTGCCAATGCCTGCCATGACTGAAGAGCGTAGAAAAGAGCTCACCAAAGTCGTTAAAAACGAGGGTGAGGGCGCCAAGATTGCCGTTAGAAATTTGCGCAGAGACGCCAATGAGCACGTCAAAAAGCTTGTCAAAGATAAAGAGGCAAGCGAGGACGATCAAAAGCGTGCTGAAGCCGATATTCAAAAAATGACCGATAAATACATCGCCGAAGTCGACAAGGTTGTTGCCTCTAAAGAGCAAGAAATTTTAGCGGTTTGATCAGGCGTGCCCTCTTCACCCATCAAGCCGATTGATTTGACTCCACTCCATCGATTGCACTCACAATGCTGAAGACTCGCGTTTTGACAGCATTGGCCATGTTGGTGGTTTGTGTCCCCATCTTGATGATGGCTGATGAACGAGGCGTGAGGGCATTGGGGTTGGTGCTCATCACACTGGGAAGTTGGGAGTGGGCTTCTTTGAATTTGAGTCAGGACCAGCGCAAGGCTCCCATCGTATTTGCGCTTCTCACCTTGGATAGTGGTGTATTTTTCATTTCCAACGATTTATTGATTGCACCTCCCATGTGGTGCTGGGCCATTTTGGGAGTGACTTGGGTACTCCTCTCATGGATGGTGTTCAAGGGAGGTTTGAGTGCTTGGGTCAAAATCCCCGGGTGGTTGAGGTGCTTATTGGGGTGGGTGGCCTTGATGGCCACCTGGATTACATTGTGTTTGGCCAAACGTTTGGGCTTTGAATACTTATTGTCCGTTTTGGCCTTGGTCTGGTGCGCAGACATTGGTGCTTATTTCGTGGGGCGTGCATTGGGTAAGAACAAGTTGGCGCCAATTCTGAGCCCTGGCAAGAGCTGGGAGGGGGCAATTGGAGGCGGGGTTCTCGTTTGTGCAATGGGTTTGATTTGGGCTCGAGTGCCTTTTCAAATCAGTGGCGATGGACTATTGTTTGGACATAGTTTTTTTGCAAAACTATGGGCGCAAGGTCCATTTGTTTTTTTCTTGAGTCTGTTTTTTCTGGTGAGCTTGAGTGTGGTGGGTGACTTGTTTGAGTCCCTCATGAAAAGAGCTCAAGGGGTCAAAGACAGCAGCCATTTGCTTCCAGGACATGGAGGCATATTGGACCGATTGGATGCTGTGATTGCTTGTCTTCCTTGGTGCATATTTTTGACCCTATACTTGAAATGAGTTGAGCAGTGATCTCTGACCTTTTCTTCAAGGGTGTTCACTGCTTCACCTTGGCTCAACCCCTACACAAGTGCATGCCATGAAGCAAAAGATTAGTATTTTGGGCTCCACGGGCTCGATTGGTCAAAATACCTTGGATGTGATTGCCCGCCATCCAGAGAAATTTGAAGTCTACGCGCTCACTGCCAATCAAGACGTCGCCCGAATGCTAGAGCAATGCAAGCGATTCAAGCCTCGCTTGGCCGTCATGACGTCTCCCTCAGCGGCCACTCAGTTGAGGGGGCAATTGGAGCGGGCGGGCTTGAATACCGAAGTTCTCTCAGGCTCTGGCGCTTTGGATGAGGTTGCCAGTGCGCCGGAGGTGAACGTTGTGATGGCAGCAATTGTGGGTTCAGCTGGGTTGTCCTCTTGCTTGGCAGCTGCCAAAACGGGTAAAAAACTTCTTCTGGCTAACAAGGAGGCCTTGGTGGTGGGAGGAGACGTGTTCATGAACGCGGTGCAAAGTGGCAAAGCTCGCTTACTGCCCATTGACAGTGAACATTCTGCTATTTTTCAGTCTTTGCCCGAAGATCCCTCCACATGGAGGGAGCGTTTGGATAAGATCATTTTGACGGCATCGGGAGGTCCTTTTCGCAACTGGGCCTTGCAAGACATTGCCAAAGCCACAATTGAGCAAGCCTGTGCGCATCCCACTTGGGTGATGGGTCGCAAAATCAGTGTCGACTCGGCCACCATGATGAACAAGGCCTTAGAGGTCATTGAGGCCCATTACCTCTTTGGCGTAGAGCCAGCCAATATTGAAGTGGTGATCCATCCCCAAAGCGTCATTCACTCCATGGTGCAATTCAAAGATGCTTCTGTCGTTGCTCAGTTGGGCACACCTGACATGCGCGTGCCCATTGCTTACGGACTGAGTTGGCCCAATCGCATGGAGTCTGGTGCAAAGGCCTTGGACTTTTCCAGCTTAAGTGCCATGACCTTTGAGTCCTTTGAGGATCCCCTCCATCGTGCAAGGTATCCTGGCTTGGCATTGGCCTTCAAAGCCTTGGAACACAAGGCGGGTATGCCTGGCGTCTTGAATGCTGCCAACGAGGAAGCGGTTCAAGCGTTCTTGGAGGGGCGTATCTCTTTTGGTCAAATCCACCAGGTCAATGTATCTACCCTCGAGGCCTACGCTCCAAAGGCTCCTGTTGATTTGTCCGATTTGATCGGCATTGACCAAGAGGCAAGGCGAGTGGCACAGGCGCAAATCAAGGTCGTTAAGGCGTGCTGAGTTTTTTCAGTCTTTTGCTGGCCTTGGGGATATTGATAGGCGTGCACGAATACGGGCATTACAAAATGGCCGTCAGCTTGGGGGTGGGTGTTGAGCGTTTCTCCTTTGGCTTTGGGCCAGTCCTTTTTAGAAAATCGTTTGTGCCAGCTAAACCTTGGGGGCGAATGCGAAATGACATGCCTCATTGCACTTCAGAATTTGTGCTCTCTTTGCTTCCATTAGGTGGGTATGTGAAATTTTTGGACGGAAGTGAAGAAAAACTTCCGCAACATTTGGAGGGCATAGGTTTTGACCAACAAGCACTTTGGGTCAGAGTGTTGATTGTTTTGGCAGGTCCCTTGGCGAATTTGATCCTGGCTTTTGTGCTCCTTACAGGCATGTTCATGCTTGGTGTGAACGAGCCCCTTGCAGTCTTGAATCAACCAACGGCGGGTAGTCTTGCTGAGCGAGTTGGATTTTTAGGTGGAGACCGAGTTGAGCGCATCGTGCCTATTGGCAGCACTGCGCTTGAAGTTCATTCATTGCAAGAGTTTGAACGATCCTTTCAAGAGCAGTGCTTGCATGCGCAAGCCACTTGCAGCATTGAGGTCTTGCGAGATGTCTCTACGCCAAGCGTGAGCTTTGATGAGCGCGGTGAGTTGATGCTCAAGCACTCCAATCAGCAGAGCATTGAGTTGAGATGGAAGCTTTCAGAATCGGATTCAATTCCACAAAATTTGGTTGAAGTGGGCTTGAGTGGCCCATGGAGTCCTGCGGTCATCGAGCAAGTTCAGCCCAATGAGGCGGGCCAAGTTGCTGGTCTGCAAAAAGGCGACCTGGTGGTGGCCGTCAATGGCATTGAGGTGAGGGACGCAAAGATGTTGAAGTCAATCATCTCTGAAAGCGCACAAAGTCAAACCCCCGCTGCCTTGCTCATGAAGGTGATCAGGGGCGGGCAAGAGCAAAAGCTTTTGGAGCTCGAGGTGACCCCCAAGAGAGTCTTCGATGAGGGGCAGTGGGTTGGGCGTGTGGGGATTTATTTGGGTGGTCGTCCTGCTCAAACCTTGGTCCATCAAGACCCAATACAAGCCTTGGGCAGTGCATGGAAGACCTCCCTGTTTTGGGGCTACAAGATTGTGCAGGCCATCGGAAAGTTGTTGACCTTTCAAAGCTCTTTAAAGTCTTTGGCCGGTCCCATCACCATGGCTCAAAGCGCGGGTGAATCTGCTCATGTGGGGTTGGCTGCCTTTTTGGCCTATTTGGCAATGGTGAGTTTGAATTTGGGGATTTTCAATTTGCTGCCCATCCCGGCCTTGGATGGCGGACACTTGGCCTCATATGCCTGGGAGGCAGTCATGGGCCAAGCGCCTTCATTGTCAGTCAGAGGTGTTTTGCAGCGAGTGGGATTGATTTTTATCCTTATTTTGACCCTTTTGGCCTTCTACAATGACTTGGTGCGCGTATTCTCCGCGTGACCCCCTTAGAATACAAATCTTTGACAAAGCGTGTTTTTTTAAGCCCTACTTGTTCGATAATCTCTGGTGACCTTCATCTCCCCTCTCAATTACTGATTTTGACAATGCATTTATCCATAAAGCGTTTGTGTTCAGCCCTGTTCATGGTGCTGAGTTTGATGGGCCTGAGTGAACAAAAGGCTTTTGCCGTGGAGCCCTTCATATTGGGTGATATACGAATTGAGGGCCTTCAACGTGTGGAGCCCGGTACCGTTTTTGCATCTCTACCCTTCAAAGTGGGGGAGACCTATACCGATGAAAAAGGCACATTGGCCATTCGGTCTTTGTTCACTTTGGGATTGTTCAAAGACATCCGCATTGAGACCAAACAAAACATCGTGATCGTGATGGTCGAGGAGCGTCCCATCATCTCCAATGTGGAGTTTGTGGGGACCAAAGAGTTTGACAAGGACACTTTGAAAAAAGCGCTCAAAGATATTGGGCTCACTGACGGAAGACCTTTTGATAAAGCTTTGGCCGATCGAGCTGAGCAAGAGCTCAAGCGACAGTACATCAACAAAAGTTTGTATGGTGCAGAGATCACCTCCACCATCACCCCCATCGAGAGAAACCGCGTAAATTTGACTTTCAGCGTCGTAGAAGGTGCTGTGGCCAAGATCAAGGAAATTCGCTTGGTAGGTAATCAAGCCTTTAGCGAGTCAGATTTGAGAAAACAGTTGGACTTGAACACCGGTAACTGGCTGAGTTGGTACACCAAGAGCGATCGTTATTCAAGTGCAAAGCTCAATGCGGACTTGGAAACTCTCAAGTCTTTTTATTTGTCTCGGGGCTTTTTGGAATTCAAAATTGAATCTACACAGGTTGCCATTTCATCCGATCGCCAAGACATTGTGATCACCGTCAATGTCCACGAGGGTGAGCGTTTTGTGGTCTCGGGTATTCAATTGGAAGGATACTTCTTAGGTCGCGATGATGAGTTCAAAGCTTTGGTGGGAATCAAAGTTGGACAAACTTACAACGCCAATGATATGACTCAGACCATCAAAGCGATGACGGAGTATTACGGTAACTTTGGCTATGCATTCGCTAGAATTGAGCCACGAACCGATATCGATCACAGCAACAACCAAGTCAATATCGTGCTTCAAGCGGATCCCTCTCGCCGTGCCTACATCAGGAACATCAATTTGGCGGGTAACTCTAAAACCAGAGATGAGATCATTCGACGTGAGTTTCGTCAAATGGAGTCGGCTTGGTACGATGGAGACCGCATTCGACTCTCGCGCGATAGGGTAGAGCGCTTGGGCTACTTCAAGGATGTGTCCATCGAGACACAAGATGTTCCTGGCTCTCAAGATCAGGTGGATTTGCTGGTCACTGTGGTTGAAAAACCCACAGGTTCATTGCAATTGGGTGCTGGTTTTTCATCCTATGAAAAGCTCTTTTTGACTTTTGGTATTCAGCAAGACAACATCTTTGGTACCGGTAACTTTTTGGGCACTTCGGTGAGTACCAGTAAGTACAACCAGGTCTTCACCATCAATACCACCAACCCTTATTTCACTGAAGACGGAATATCAAGAACTTTTGATTTCACACATCGCTCGACTCGCCCCTACAACGATGAGGCTGGAAACTACCGAATGGTCTCCTCTGCTTTGGGCATGCGCTTTGGCATACCCATCAACGAGATCGATCGCTTCTCCATGGGAGTTTCTGCAGAGGAGACCACCATCGTGCCTGGTACCAGTATCCCTGCATCGTATTTGGACTACGCCAATCGATTTGGTTTCACAAGCAATGCCTTGCCCATCAATTTAGGATGGCTGCGCGATTCAAGAGACAGTGTAATGGCCCCTACGCGTGGGGTGGTCTCTAGAATATATTCAGATATATCTGGTATCGGACAAGCCAAGTACATCAGAAGCGGCGCTCAATACCAAATTTATTACCCATTGTCCAAACAGTACAGTTTTGCGCTGAACAGTGAAATTGGTGTTGGACGGGGTTTAGATGGTCAGCCATACCCCATTTTTAAGAATTATTATGTCGGTGGTTTGGGCTCTGTTAGAGGCTTTGATCAAGGCTCCTTGGGACCCAGGGACATCACTGGTTTGGTGGTGGGTGGTGCCAAGAAGGTGGTCATGAACGCTGAGTTCTTCATTCCATTTCCAGGTGCGGGCAACGATAAATCCTTGCGTTTGTATGCCTTTTACGACATGGGAAATGTCTACTCGGAGTTTGAACCCATTAAACTCGACAGCCTGAGAAGCTCTTTTGGTATGGGTATCAGCTGGGTCTCGCCTATGGGACCCCTTAGATTTGCCATCGCCAACCCGATTCATACCATCGAAGGCGATAGAATTCAGAAACTGCAATTTCAAATTGGGACCTCATTTTGATGAAAACTACCATTCGCTCCTTACTCATCGCCCTTTGTTTGGGTAGTGTTGGCTTGGCTCATGCGCAAGAGTTCAAAATTGGTTTTGTCAACACGGATCGAGTTTTCCGAGAAGCCAATACTGCAAAAGCTGCTCAAATTAAACTCGAACAAGAGTTCTCCAAGCGAGAAAAAGACTTGGTGGAAATGGGCAATGCACTCAAAACTGCCTCAGAAAAACTTGACCGCGATGCGCCAACATTGTCTGAGTCTCAACGCATGAGTCGTCAGAAGTCTTTGGTTGATGACGATCGCGAGTTTCAAAGAAGAAGACGTGAATTTCAAGAGGACTTGAATACACGTAAAAACGAGGAATTCCAACAAGTCCTCGAAAAAGCAAATCGCGTGGTGCGCCAAGTCGCTGAGAGTGAAAAGTACGACTTGGTCTTGCAAGAGGCGGTCTACATCAACCCCAAGCACGACATCACCGACAAAGTCATCAAAGCCATCAACGCCCAAAGTGGCATGCCATCGGCTTCTGGCGCATCCGGTGGTGCCACTGGCTTATCGGCCCCATCAAAATAAGGTCAGTGTGTCCCATCGGCTGGCAGACATCGTCCACGCCCTAGGTGGTACTTTGGTGGGCAGTGGGGAGGTGCGAGTCGATCGCATTTCCTCCTTGAGTCAAGCCGGGCCATCTGATATCTCGTTTTTGAGCTCTGCTCAATATGCCAAGGAGCTGGCAGATTCTCGTGCCGGAGCTGTCATTCTCTCAAGTGCTCACGAGCCAATGGCCCGTTCGGATCAGCCCTTGATCGTCACCGATCAACCGTATCAGTATTACGCTCGACTCACACAGTGGTGGCAGGCACAAGCTCGCGCCTCGCAAGTGCAAGATGAGGCGTTAATCCACCCAACGGCCTACATTCATCCAAGCGCAGTGGTTGATCCCAGCGCTCGGATTGGTCCGTTTTGTGTGGTCGAGCAAGGCGCAAGGATTGGAGCTCACTCTTGGCTTAAATCACGTGTGAGCATAGGAGAGAGGTGCACGATCTCTGAGCGCGTGATCCTCCACTCAGGTGTTGTCATCGGAGCAGATGGATTTGGTTTTGCCAAGGGTTCAGAGGGCTGGATCAAGATTGAGCAACTCGGTGCCGTTAGGATCGAGGAAGATGTGGAGATTGGTGCAAATAGTTGTGTGGACCGTGGCGCATTGGACGATACTGTGCTCGAGCGAGGCGTCAAGCTCGATAACTTGGTTCAGATTGCTCACAATGTTCACATCGGTGAGCACACCGCAATGGCTGCTTGTGTGGGAGTTGCGGGAAGTGCCAAAATTGGCAAACATTGCACGGTTGGCGGTGCTGCTGTGGTACTGGGTCATTTGAGTGTTGCCGATCACGTACACATCTCAGCCGCCAGTGTTGTGACAAAATCGATCTCCAAGCCTGGGCATTACACTGGCTTTTTCCCCATTGATGAAAACTTGAATTGGGAAAAAAATGCCGTCACACTCAAACAACTTCACCGCATGAGAGAGCGCTTGCGCGCTCTTGAGCAAACCTTACAAAAATAATTACACCCTCACTCTGAAACATGAACATCCATCAAATTCTCAAGCAGCTCCCCCACCGTTATCCCATTCTTTTGGTGGATCGTGTTTTGGAGATCGAGCACGGTGTGCGCATCAAAGCGCTCAAAAACGTCTCCATCAATGAGCCATTTTTTGTGGGTCACTTTCCCCACCATCCTGTGATGCCCGGTGTCCTCATCCTTGAAGCCTTGGCTCAGGCCGCAGCATTGTTGGCTTTTGACGCATTGGGCAGTGCTCCTGATGATCAATCGGTCTACTATTTCGCTGGCATCGATGGCGCGCGCTTTAAGCGACCCGTGGAACCAGGCGATCAATTGGTTTTGGATGTAACTTTGGACCGCATGCGGGCGGGCATCTTTAAATTCACGGCCAAGGCTTGGGTTGGAGAGGAGCTCGCAACGGAAGCCTCCTTGATGTGTACCGTAAGATCTGTGGCCAAGCCTTGAGAGGCTGACCCTTTGTTCTTTGAACTTGACCGTTTCATTTTTTAAACCCCTCATCATTCAAGCCCATGACACAAGCGCACTCACTCATTCACCCAACGGCTTTGGTGGACCCCAAAGCTGAGTTGGACAGTTCAGTGAGTGTCGGGCCTTATAGCGTCATTGGCCCAAACGTTCGAATCGGTGAAGGCACTCAAGTGGGTGCCCATTGCGTCATTGAGGGTCATACCACCATTGGCCAACACAACCGCATCTTTCAGTTCAATTCTTTGGGTGCTATTCCGCAAGACAAAAAATATGCAGGTGAACCCACTGAACTGGTGATTGGTCACCGCAATACCATTCGAGAATTTTGTACCTTCAACATCGGAACAGCATCAGATCGGGGCGTCACGCGCTTGGGAGATGACAACTGGATCATGGCCTACGTTCACTTGGCCCATGACTGCCAGGTGGGAAATCAGACCATCTTTGCCAACAACACGCAATTGGCGGGTCACGTGGTGGTGGAGGATTGGGTCATCTTGGGTGGTTTTACTGTGGTGCACCAATTTTGTCGAATTGGTAAGCACAGCTTTACAGCGATGAATGCTCTATTGTTCGCTGACCTACCGCCTTTCGTCATGGCTCAGGGACAGCCTGCCAAAGCCAGATCAATGAACTTTGAGGGTTTAAAGAGAAGGGGTTTTTCACCTGAGCGCATTCATGCGGTCAAGTTGATGCACAAGTATCTCTACCGAGATGATTTGACGCTTCAAGTGGCACAAGAAAACATTGCCACCCTCAAACTCTCACACCCCGAGGCACAAGGTGATGTTGACGATATGATCAATTTTTTAAAGCTCAACAACGCTCAACGCGGCATCGTTCGCTGATTGATTTTCAAAAGTACTCCGATTTCGTTGGAGACTTTACATGGACAAACTCATCATTGAAAGTGGCCCGCATCTTGGGGCTTGAGTACATAAGCGGATTCAATCTTTTATTCTCAGCTACATGACCATTTCAACTCTCGAGCCCTTTGGAGATCAAACCCTACGTGTGGCCATGGTGGCGGGGGAAGTCTCGGGAGACCTTTTGGCCTCATTGCTCATCAAAGGTCTCATGGATCGCTTTCACCCTTTGGCTCTCTTTGGCATTGGTGGCGAGCGCATGCAGGCTTTGGGTTTTGAGGTGCGCTGGCCAAGTGAAAAGCTCTCTGTTCGAGGATACTTTGAGGTGTTGATGCACTACAAAGAAATTATTGGAATCAGAAATGCATTCAAATCGCAATGCCTGAGTGAACGTCCAGATCTCTTTATTGGTGTGGATGCGCCCGACTTCAATTTGGATTTGGCTCGTGCGCTTAAGGAGCGGGGCATACCCAGCGTTCAGTTTGTTTGTCCTTCAGTTTGGGCTTGGAGGGCCAATCGAATCACAAAGATTGCTGCAAGCGTAGATCACGTGTTGTGTCTTTTTCCCTTTGAAGTGGAGTTGCTGCGCTCCCATGGAATAGACGCCACCTATGTAGGTCACCCTTTGGCGCAAACCATACCGCTGGAGCCTAATCGAGATTTGGCACGCTTGAATTTGGGTCTGCAAGGCGCAAAGCAGGTGGTCGCCTTGATGCCTGGCTCCAGAGCGAGTGAGATCAAGCATTTGGGGCGTCGATTTTTGCAAGCTGCACAACTGATGCTTCGCACTGATCCATTGCTGCAATTCGTTTTGCCAACCCCAAGAATGTTTTTCAAGGCCTTGAGTGCTGAGGTGAAATCGATGGGTTTAGAGGCTTGTGTGAAAGTTTTGGTGGGGGAGTCGCATGCTTGTTTGGCCAGTTGCGATGTGGCTCTCATTGCCAGCGGCACAGCAACCCTTGAGGCTGCACTCTTTAAGCGCCCAATGGTGATCGCGTACCACATGAATGCTTTGTCTTGGCAAATCATGAAGCGTCAACGCTTGCAGCCTTGGGTTGGGCTTCCCAATATTTTGTGTCAAGACTTTGTAGTGCCTGAGTTGTTGCAGTCTGAGGCTACGCCTGAGAAATTGTCAAAGGCCACTTTGGCTTGGTTGGACAGCCCCAACCGTGTTGAATCGGTTGTAAACCGCTTCACTGATCTCCATCAAACTTTGATGCAAGACACTGGCGCATTGTGCGCTCAAGCTGTGCGAAAAGTTTTGGACTCGAGTTGCAACTCATGAAACAAGCTCGTCCTCACGGGGCCCAGGATGATGCGGCTTGGGTGACCTGGGATCCCATGGAAGTCTTGAGTGCTGGCGTGGACGAAGCGGGAAGGGGGCCTTGGGTTGGACCCGTTGTGGCGGCGGCTGTGATTTTGGATCCCGAGCATCCGATAGAAGGCTTGGCAGACTCGAAGAAGTTGAGTGCACAAAAACGAGAATCTTTGTCTCTCCTCATCAAAAAACACGCACTTTGTTATGCCATTGAAGAGGCAAGCGTGCAAGATATTGATGAGCTCAATATTTTGCAAGCCACTCTTTTGGCCATGCGTCGCGCAGTGCTGAGCTTACCTATCGAACCTCGCCAAGTCTTGGTCGATGGAAACCGCTTGCCCAAGTTGCCCATGAGTTGCTTTGCATTGGTGGGAGGAGATGATCGTGTGCAGTCGATCTCGGCTGCTTCCATTTTGGCCAAAGTGCATCGGGACCGCTGGTGCGAAAAACTAGAGAATGAATATCCGGGTTATGGTTTTGCCAAGCACAAAGGCTACGGAACCCAGGCCCATGCCTTGGCCATGAGCACCTTGGGTGTGACCCCGTGGCATCGAAGAAGTTTTGCGCCTATTGCCAAACAATTGATCGCTCGACCACAGTTGCTAAGCTACCCCTTGGATGAGCCACTCAAGGAGAGTGGTGGACGCGGGTCTTCTTTGACGAGCACTGAGCTTTAAATGGGGTTTGCCTCGCGTACACTTTGGGGCATCGAATTAAAACCATTTGAGCGTTGAATGGGCACGATTGCCCCACTTGTTGAATGCCATGACCACACCTGCAGCTCCGCTATTGATAACCTCCAAAGACAATGCAACCTTCAAGCAATTGAAGCGATTGGCGCTTGAGCGTCAACACTACCGAAAAACACAAAGTTTTTGGATTGAGGGAGAGCATTTGTGCGAAGCCGCCATGCAAAAAGGAGTCTTGGCACTGCGTGCTGTTTTCAGTGAAAGTGCTTGGGGGCAAATGACACCCATGACCCAAAGCTATGCGCAACAAAATGTGGTGATCACGGTTGCGATGTTTGAGGAGTTGAGTGCACTCGAGTCCTCCCAACATTTCGGATTTGAGTGTGCGCTGCAGCAAGATTTACCCATCCGCCCAGGTGCCATGACGCTGGTATTGGATCGTCTACAAGATGCGGGCAATGTGGGCATGATGCTCAGAAGTGCTGCTGCATTTGGGTGTGAACAAGTCTTGGCCATCAAAGGGACTGTGGCCCTTTGGAGTCCCAAAGTGCTTCGAGCTGGAATGGGTGCGCATTTTGGACTGCATTTGAGAGAGACTTTATCCATAGAGGACTTGTCCATTCTTGGGGTTCCCAAGTTGGCAACAAGCTCTCATGAGGGTGAGTTCTTACATGAAATCATGTCACATGGAGTTTTGCCAAGCCCCTGTGCGTGGATGATGGGTCATGAGGGGCAGGGTTTGTCGCATGAGTTATTGGACATGGCCGATCAAACGGTTCGAATCTCTCAGCCCAATGGTCAAGAGTCCTTGAATGTGGCAGCTGCAGCGTCCATTTTTTTGTACCACTCGGCTCTATCTCGGGGATGAAGGTGCACTATAATAGGGGGCTTTCAAAGCAAAAAATATTCACGCGCAAACCCAGCTCACTGTAAAGTCAAACCCCGAACAAACTAAGTACAAAACACATACACTTTTGGGTGATTGATCTTTTTTAATACGAAAGTCCGCCCTTTTGTTTGCTTTGAACTTTTTAAGAGAAGCTGGGCCGCTCTAACCGAACGCAAACGGAGAACCCAGTGCTTTTGTCTCTTCAGGGTCAACACCCACCCGCCATTTTGGCTTTAGCAGACGGCACGGTCTTTCATGGTCAGTCCATCGGGGCAAGTACTCGCTCAGTGGGTGAGGTGGTCTTTAACACCTCCCTCACGGGCTACCAAGAAATTTTGACCGATCCCAGCTACACCCAGCAGATGGTGACGCTCACCTATCCTCACATTGGCAACTATGGCATCAATATGGAGGACATGGAGTCCAAATCGATTCATGCCAGTGGTTTGATCATCAAAGATTTGCCTACCCCACCTTCCAACTTCAGAAGTGAACTCTCTTTGTACGAGTACCTAAAGCGAGAGAACACTCCAGCCATTGCGGGTATTGACACACGCCGATTGACGCGTCATTTGCGCACCCACGGTGCACAAAATGCAACCCTTTGGGGGCTTGAGCCTGGACAAACGATCACCCAAGAGATTGAGCGTGAGGCCTTGAGCTTGGCTCAATCGGCTCCAAACATGTCCGGGCTAGACTTGGCACAAAAAGTAACCACCCAGACCTCTTACCCCTGGAATCAAGGTGAGTGGCGTTTGGGAAAAGGCTTCTCCAATCAGGCCAACTCAACTGGTCAGCACCATCATGTCGTGGCCTACGACTTTGGTGTCAAGCACAATATCTTGCGCATGCTCAGCGAGCGAGGCGCGAAGGTGACAGTGGTACCCGCTCGCACGCCTGCCGCTGAGGTGATGGCCATGAAGCCCAATGGCGTCTTTTTCTCCAACGGCCCAGGAGACCCCGAGCCTTGTGACTATGCCATTGAGGCCGCCAAAGTGTTCATGGATCTCAAAGTGCCGCTTTTTGGAATTTGTTTGGGGCATCAAATCATGGCTTTGGCCTCTGGTGCCAAAACTTTCAAAATGAAATTCGGTCATCACGGCGCAAACCATCCTGTGCAAGACTTGGAGAGCTCTAAGGTGAGCATCACCAGTCAAAACCATGGTTTTGCTGTGAACCCTGACAACATGCCTGCACATTTAAAGGTCACGCATGTGTCTTTATTCGATGGCTCAATTCAAGGCCTCAAGAGAGTGGACTGTCCAGCGTTTTGTTTTCAAGGACACCCCGAGGCTTCCCCAGGACCACAAGACATCGGCTATTTGTTTGACCGCTTTGTCACAATGATGGAGGGCCATCATGCCTAAGCGTTCAGATCTGAAAAGTATTTTGATCATCGGGGCTGGCCCCATCATCATTGGTCAGGCCTGTGAGTTTGATTACTCTGGCGTTCAAGCCTGTCGAGCCTTGCGCCAAGAGGGCTACAAGATCATTTTGATCAACTCCAATCCGGCCACGATCATGACCGACCCGGATACGGCGGATGTGACCTACATTGAGCCCATCACTTGGCAAACGGTTGAGAAAATCATTGCCAAAGAAAGACCAGACGCCATTTTGCCAACCATGGGCGGGCAAACAGCGCTTAACTGTGCGCTGGATTTGTGGCACAACGGCGTGCTTGAGAAGTACAAGGTTGAGTTGATTGGTGCCTCCCCAGAGGCGATTGACAAAGCCGAAGATCGTCAAAAGTTCAAAGAGGCCATGACTTCAATTGGACTGGGCTCTGCGCGATCAGGGATTGCTCACACTTTGGCGGAGGCCTGGGATGTGCAAAAGACCTTGGGCTTTCCTGTGGTCATTCGTCCTAGCTTCACGCTGGGTGGAACGGGTGGCGGTATTGCCTACAACGCAGAGGAGTTTGAGACCATCTGCAAACGTGGCATTGAGGCCTCTCCAACCAGTGAGCTCTTGATTGAAGAGTCCTTGGTGGGTTGGAAAGAGTACGAGATGGAAGTGGTTCGTGACAAAGCGGACAATTGCATCATCGTGTGCTCCATCGAGAATTTAGATCCCATGGGTGTTCACACGGGTGACTCCATCACAGTGGCTCCTGCTCAAACCCTCTCGGACAAAGAATACCAAATCATGCGAAATGCCTCATTGGCAGTTTTGCGTGAAATTGGTGTGGACACGGGTGGCAGTAACGTTCAGTTCTCCATCAACCCAGTTGATGGTCGCATGGTGGTCATTGAGATGAACCCCAGGGTTTCTCGCTCCTCGGCCTTGGCCTCTAAGGCAACGGGTTTCCCCATTGCCAAGGTTGCTGCGAAATTGGCCGTGGGCTATACCTTGGATGAGTTGAGCAATGAAATCACCGGTGGTCTCACCCCGGCCTCCTTTGAGCCCAGTATTGATTACGTGGTCACCAAGATTCCTCGCTTTGCATTTGAGAAGTTTCCTACCGCCGACTCTCGTTTGACCACACAGATGAAATCTGTGGGTGAGGTGATGGCCATGGGACGTACCTTCCAAGAGTCCTTCCAAAAAGCCCTGCGCGGCTTAGAAGTTGGGGTGGACGGCATGAATGAGAAGACCCAAGACCGAGAGATTTTGGAGAAGGAACTCGGGGCTCCCGGTCCTGAGCGAATTTGGTACGTCGGAGATGCTTTTGCAATGGGCATGAGCGTCGATGAGGTGTTTGACCTTACCCGAATTGATCCATGGTTTTTGCGTCAAATTGAAGACATCGTCAAAATCGAATTGGAACTTGAAAAGCATGCCTTGCATGATTTGAGTGCTCAAGAGATGAGGCAACTCAAGCAAAAAGGATTTTCAGACCGACGCTTGGCCAAGTTGCTCAAATCGACCGAGCAAAACGTTCGAGCCAAGCGTCATCAATTTGGGGTCAGGCCTGTCTACAAGCGTGTGGACACCTGTGCTGCCGAGTTTGAAACCAAGACCGCGTATCTCTACTCCAGTTACGACGAGGAATGCGAGTCTCAGCCTACCAACGCCAAGAAAATCATGGTCTTGGGTGGCGGGCCCAATCGAATTGGACAAGGCATTGAGTTTGATTACTGCTGTGTTCACGCAGCCATGGCTTTGAGAGAAGATGGCTACGAGACCATCATGGTCAACTGCAACCCAGAGACCGTCTCAACCGATTACGACACCAGCGACAGGCTTTATTTTGAGCCCTTGACGCTGGAGGATGTCTTGGAGATTGTGGACAAAGAAAAGCCAGTGGGCGTTATTGTTCAGTACGGTGGGCAAACGCCTTTGAAGCTGGCTCTTGGATTAGAGGCAGCGGGTGTTCCCATCATTGGCACCAGCCCTGACATGATCGATGCGGCCGAAGACCGTGAACGCTTCCAAAAGCTGTTGCATGAATTGGGTTTGAAGCAACCTCCTAACGCAACGGCCAGAACGCAAGAAGAGGCCTTGGAGCATGCCAACATTCTGGGTTACCCCTTGGTGGTGCGTCCGAGCTACGTGTTGGGTGGTCGCGCAATGGAGATCGTTCACGAGCAACGCGATCTAGAGCGCTACATGAGAGAGGCTGTCAAAGTGAGCCACGACTCTCCCGTGCTGCTTGACCGGTTCTTGAACGACGCCATTGAGTGCGATGTGGATTGCTTGAGTGATGGCCAAGTCACCTTCATTGGTGGCGTGATGGAACACATTGAACAAGCAGGAGTCCACAGTGGTGACTCTGCTTGTTCTTTGCCTCCATACTCACTCTCTCAAGTCACGATTGATGAATTGAAGCGTCAAACACAGGCCATGGCCAAAGCTCTTAAGGTGGTGGGATTGATGAATGTGCAGTTCGCCATTCAGCGCTTGAACGATCAAGATGTGATCTATGTTTTGGAGGTCAACCCTAGGGCGTCTAGAACCGTGCCTTTTGTCTCCAAGGCAACAGGCATTCAATTGGCCAAGGTGGCAGCTCGCTGCATGGCCGGTCAAAGCTTGGCCTCTCAAGGCATCCATGACGAGGTCACCCCTCCTTATTTCAGTGTCAAAGAGGCCGTGTTCCCCTTTGTGAAGTTCCCAGGTGTGGACACGATTTTGGGTCCTGAGATGAAGTCCACGGGTGAGGTCATGGGTGTTGGCAAGACCTTTGGTGAAGCGTTTGTGAAGAGCCAGATTGGGGCAGGTACCAAGCTGCCTCGTGCAAGCGATGCGGTTCGGCGAGTCTTTTTGACCGTTAAAAACGCTGACAAACCCAAAGCTGTGTTGATTGCCCAAGAGCTCGTATCCATGGGTTTCGAGTTGGTGGCCACCAAAGGAACGGCTCATGCCATCCAAGCGGCAGGTATAGACGTGACCGTTGTCAACAAAGTCACCGAGGGCCGACCACATGTGGTGGATATGATCAAGAACAATGAAATTGCTTTGGTCATCAACACGGTTGAGGAGCGTCGCAATGCAATTGCAGACTCACGTCAAATCAGAACCACGGCATTGCTATCTCGAGTGACCACATTCACCACCATTGCAGGAGCGCAAGCGGCAGTGGAGGGCATGAAGTACATGAACAATTTGGACGTCTACTCGATACAAGAGCTGCATGCCCAGTTGTGAAGCGTGAGTGAAGCACAAGCGCTTTTTTGAGGAAAGCGTTTGTGCGTAATCCATTGTTAAAACCTCTCAGCTTGTGCTGATCCTTGAAGGGGGTCCAGTCTTGAGAGGTGGATTGGGGCAAATCAGGATTTGATGTGCCCCGAATTTTTTTGTTTTTAGGAGTTTCAGTCATGGCCACCGTTCCAATCACCAAGCGCGGAGCTGAAAAGCTCAAAGAGGAATTGCATCGACTCAAAACCGTCGAGCGCCCCTCAGTCATTAATGCAATCGCTGAGGCTCGTGCCCAGGGGGACTTGAGTGAAAACGCCGAGTACGATGCTGCCAAAGATCGCCAAGGTTTCATCGAGGGACGTATTCAAGAAATTGAAGGCAAGCTATCTGTTGCGCAAGTGATCGATCCCTCCTCATTGGATGCCGATGGCAAGGTGGTGTTTGGCGCCACAGTGGAGTTGGAGGATGAGAACACGTCTGAGAAAGTGACCTATCAGATCGTGGGTGAGGATGAGGCCGATTTGAAACTGGGGCTCATCAACGTGAGCTCTCCAATTGCCAGAGCTTTGATCGGCAAAGAGGATGGAGACATTGCCATTGTGGATGCTCCTGGAGGGCAAAAACGCTATGAAATCATTGGGGTCTCCTATATCTGAGGCCTCTTCAATGTGGAGTCGCTTGGGCGCTTGGCTTGATCTCATGCTCAATGCCCTTTTGTGGGGCAGTTTGACGGTGGTGGGCGGTGTGGTCGTGCCCATGCTTTTCATGCTATTAAGCCCTAAGGCATTGGCCGGGATGGTGGCCGGTGAGCTCTTTGTGATGGAGTCTGTTTTGGTTTTGGGGGTGAGCTTGTTTGCGCTTTTGAGGAAGTCTTGGACACTTTGGTTCAAGGCGATTGGTGAGCGCTCCAGTTTGCTCAAAATCCTTTGGGCTCCAGGGCTCAATCTCGTCTTGTCTGTCTTCATGCTCTTGGTTGTGATCGGAAAGATCACCCAATCAGAGCCTCAAGAGAGGGCTCTTTGGCATGGTTTAGGCAGTGCAGTTTACGCGTTGATGTGGCTTTTGTCGGCCAAGCAGTTGAGCGAATTCACCAGGTCCAAAGCGTGAGCCTTGGGGGCTTGGAGCCATTAGCCCAAAGACGACTTTTTGATCGATTTTTGTTTGGGTTTTGCTCGCTTGACCTGACCTCCTGTGGTCAAGCGTTGATTGCCCAACACGCGCAAGGTTTTTACCTCAGGTCTTTGGCCTCCGCGAGAGGAGTATTTCAAGACTTTGAAATCCTTGGGTCCACGCATTCTTTCGGGATCTTGGGCCTTCTCTTTGGGGCGAGGCGTGCGCCAAAGCACAAAGAGTTTACCGATGTGTTGAATGGGAGCCGCGCTCAGTTGATCGGCCAAGGTTTGAAAGAGAGCTTCTCGGGCGACTCTGTCGTCTCCTTGGGCTCTGACTTTGATCAATCCATGAGCATTCAAAGCTTGATCGATTTCATGAAGAACGTTCTCGGTGAGGCCATCAGATCCAATCATCACGACGGGATCCAAGTGGTGCGCCAAGGCTCGGTGCTCTTTGCGAAGGGCGGGGGACAAAATAATTGCAGGCATAGAGGTATTATCCACGCTATGAGGACACAAAACCAGTGAAGATCAAAACCAAGAGCAAAAAAGTCAATAAATCATGGCTCAATGACCACGTCAACGACACCTATGTCAAATTGGCAAAAAAGGAGGGGTACCGTGCTCGCGCGGCTTACAAGCTCAAAGAGATCGATGAGCAATTGAAGTTGATTCATCCAGGTGACTGGGTGGTAGATTTGGGCAGCGCGCCTGGTGCATGGAGTCAATATGTTCGTCGTCGACTCTCCCCAGAGGGAGCTGCGATTGGCCAACTCAACGGCACCATCATTGCCTTGGACATTTTGCCCATGGAGGCGGTTGAAGGCGTGCAATTCATTCAAGGGGACTTTCGTGAACCTGAGGTGTTGGACCTATTGGCCCAAAGGCTAGAGGGACGGCTGGTGGATGTGGTGGTCTCTGACATGGCACCTAACCTCTCTGGTATTGAGTCCGCGGATGCGGCTCGAATCGCACACTTGGTCGAATTGGCCATTGAATTCAGTCAATCGCACCTCAAAAGAGACGGCGCATTGGTCACCAAAGTCTTTCACGGCAGTGGTTATAGTCAATTGGTCAAACTCTTCAAAGAAAATTTCGTGCGTGTTAAACCCATCAAGCCAAAGGCTTCTAGGGACAAGTCCTCGGAGACCTTTTTGGTGGGCATGGGGTTAAAGACACCCTTAAGGCAAGAGGGTGATTGAAGTTCCCTTTCTTTGAGACTTCAGTACTTTTACTGCCATTGAGGGCTGTTGAGGTCCTCTTTTTTGCTCTTTAGAGACAAATTACGGCTAATAGGCATTTGCAAAGCACCCTCCAACCCTCTTTTGGTCATAATCTCAAGCTAATTGTGTTTGAAATGACCCCAAGGTGTGTCCTCTGGCCTTGAAATGTCTAAAATGGTAGCCATATCACCTCTTGAGTGATCTTTTGCTTTATTTTCCGATTGGAGCCCTCATTGAACAATCAATGGTTCTCAAAAGTTGCCGTATGGCTCGTCATTGGTCTTGTGCTGTTCACTGTCTTTAAGCAGTTCGATAAAACGGTCTCCTCCTCTAGCACCTACATTGCGTACTCTGATTTTCTAGACGAAGTCAGGGCCAAGCACATTAAAAATGCGACCATTCAAGAGGGTCAAGGCGGCACTGAGATCTTGGCTGTGACGGAGGATGAGCGTCACTTGAGGACCAATGCAACCTATTTGGACCGTGGACTGGTTGGTGATTTGATTGCCAATGGCGTGAAGTTCGACGTCAAGCCCAGGGAAGAGGGCTCACTGATCATGACACTCTTGGTGAGTTGGGGTCCCATGCTGCTTTTGATTGGTGTGTGGATTTACTTCATGCGTCAAATGCAAGGTGGCGGCAAAGGTGGCGCCTTCAGTTTTGGCAAGAGCAAGGCTCGCATGCTTGATGAAAACAACAACACAGTGACATTTGCAGATGTTGCTGGTTGCGATGAGGCCAAAGAAGAGGTCAAAGAGGTTGTGGACTTTTTAAAGGATCCGCAAAAATTCCAAAAATTGGGAGGTCGAATTCCAAGAGGATTGCTTTTGGTGGGGCCACCTGGAACGGGTAAAACGCTTTTGGCCAAAGGTATTGCAGGTGAGGCGAAAGTGCCCTTCTTCAGCATCTCTGGTTCAGATTTTGTGGAAATGTTCGTGGGCGTGGGTGCTGCCCGAGTTCGCGACATGTTCGAGAATGCCAAGAAAAATGCTCCTTGTATCATCTTCATTGATGAGATCGACGCTGTCGGTCGTCAGCGTGGAGCTGGTCTTGGTGGCGGTAACGATGAGCGTGAACAAACGCTCAATCAAATGCTCGTTGAGATGGATGGTTTTGAGACCAATTTGGGTGTAATTGTGGTGGCAGCCACCAATCGCCCTGATATTTTGGATGCTGCGTTGCTGCGTCCAGGCCGATTTGATCGACAGGTCTATGTCACATTACCTGACATCAGAGGCCGTGAGCAAATTTTGAACGTTCACATGAGAAAAGTGCCCCTGGG
>Ga0164297_10001925_pt1 | contig 21211 bp, 16 predicted proteins | sample GEODES058metaG_FD_113539 | JGI IMG/M metagenome (GOLD analysis project Ga0164297, IMG submission 113539) | Dystrophic lake water microbial communities from Trout Bog Lake, Wisconsin, USA - GEODES058 metaG | ecosystem: Environmental > Aquatic > Freshwater > Lake | place: USA: Trout Bog Lake... | reverse complement strand
GAAACTGCCACCTACTTGGAATCTATTGTCGAACAGACCTTGGCCTTCATGAACAACGGAGCCCGCTTGGATGAGGCCCTCCACGGTGTGCGTCCACCGGCATCTTTGGCTGAACGGCCCTACCTTAAGGCGGTCTACGACGAACCCGAGTTCATTGTCCACAATATTTGGCGGCTTTACGGAGGGTGGTGGGACGGTAACCCGGCGACCCTCAAGTCGGCCCCAGAGCGGGACCTTGCCCAAGAGATTGCCACCTTGGCGGGCGGCCCTGCCTCATTGGCCGATCGGGCTCTGGCCTTGACCGACCAAGCCCAGCAGGGGGAATCTCCGTCTTCAGACGCGGCCTATCGCTTGGCCGGCCACCTGATTGAAATGGCGTGGCTGGCCGCCCCAGAGGATCCCGCCATCCAAGAGGCCCGGCGCCTCATCTTCTCGGCCCGGGCCGATGCCGCCACGTCCACCATGGCCCAGGGGGTCTTTCGCTGGGCCGCTCGAGAGTCGGAAAGTCCCCATCTCCCCCATGGCCAAGAGCCCCATTAGAAGGTCCCTTTTTCTCAACTACCACTTTTCGCCAGACCTTCACTAAGGTGTATTCCTGTGAGTTCACTACCCCCATCATCAGACTCTTTGAGCGCAGAACATCCCCTTCCTGCGACGAAGAATAAATCGAAAAAACTGCTCCTCGTTCTTCTGGCGCCACTGGCCCTGGCCGGCTGTCAGGTGCCTTCATTTGGTGGGTACAAAGGGGTCACGAAGACCGCAAACAGCACGTTTCACCTCTGGCAAGGATTTAACCTGGCCGCAATCGTGGTGGGTGGCATCACGCTCGCCGTCATGGCATGGGCCATCTTTGCCTACCGGGCGAAGAAAGGCGACGGTTCGATCCCGAAGCAAACGCAGTACCACATCCCTCTTGAAGTGACCTACACGGTCATCCCGATTCTTGTCGTCGTTGGCCTCTTTGTTGCCACGGTGGTTGTTGAAAATCAAGTTGTTGCAGACCCCACGCCGTCCGCCACGATCAATGTGACGGCATTCCAGTGGGGATGGAAGTTCACCTACCCAGGGACGAAGGCTGTGGTCGTCGGACAAACAACGGCAAGCCCGATCATGGTGATGCCGGTGAATCAAGACGTGCGGATCAATCTGGTCTCCTCCGACGTGATTCACGGCTTTTACATCCCAGAGTTCAACTTCTCACGTTTTGCCCAGCCAGGAATGGTGAATACCTTTACCTTCCATGCCAATAACACTGGGCTCTATAGCGCCCAGTGTTCACAGCTCTGTGGTCTCTACCACTCGCTGATGTACTTCAGAGTTGATGTCGTTTCTCCAAGCCAGTACCAAGCCTGGATCTCCTCAAAGAACGCAAGCACTTCCGCACGAACCGCCATCGCTGCCAATGGGGCGATTGTGATTCAAGACAACCCTGGTATTCCCGTAATCCCTTCCCATAGCAACGGAGCTCAGTGACATGACGGACGTAATTGACCGACCCGTAAACCTCGACTCGGATGACCAAGGACCAGTCAATCCTGATCATGGACACGACCATGGTCACGACCACCACGGACCGTCCGGACTCGTAAAATGGATGACCAGTACCGACCACAAAGTGATCGGTATCAGCTACACCGTCACCAGTCTGACGATGATGATCATCGGTGGGGCGTTCGCTGAAATTATTCGTGCGCAACTTGTCTCCCCCACCTCAACCCTGGTGTCGTTTGCGCAGTACAACGAACTGTTCACGATGCATGGCAGCGTCATGATCTACCTCTTTGTCGGGCCCTTTGCCTTCGCTGGATTAGCTAACTACCTCGTGCCTCTTCAAATTGGTGCACCTGATATGGCCTTCCCTCGCTTGAATCTTTTGTCGTACTGGCTGTATCTCTGTGGATCCTTGGTTATGCTCTCCGGATTCTTGACGTCCGGTGGCGCTGCAAACTTTGGGTGGGTGGGCTACGCCCCCCTTTCAAACGTCACTGCATCACCTGGATCTGGTGCCGACCTTTGGATTGTGGCGCTGATGTTGACAGGGTTCTCAGCAATCTTCTCAGGCGTGAATTTGGTGGCCACAATCTTCTATCTTCGAGCGCCCGGTATGACCCTGTTCCGGATGCCCATCTTCACGTGGAACATGCTGATCACTGGAATTCTCATTCTCTTAGCGTTCCCAATTTTGACCGGTGGACTGGTCATGCTTTACTGCGACCGCCACTTCGGCACCCACATTTTCACCGTTTCGGGAGGTGGTGTCCCGTTACTTTGGCAGCACATCTTCTGGTTCTGGGGCCACCCTGAGGTCTATATTTTGGCCTTGCCGATGTTCGGTATGGTGACCGAAGTCTTCGCCGTCTTTTCGAAGAAGCCCATCTTCGGATATCGCGGGATGGTCTTTGCCACAATCTCGATTGGTGCACTTTCCTTGGGCGTGTGGGCCCACCACATGTTCACCACCGGTGCCGTACTCCTGCCCTTCTTCTCAGCCATGAGTCTTCTCATCGCCGTGCCAACGGGAATCAAAATGTTCAACTGGATCGGTACGATGTGGGGAGGGAAAGTCACCTATTCCACGTCAATGTTGATGGCGATGGGCTTCCTCTTCACCTTCTTGGTCGGCGGTATTACCGGCATCTACTTGGCCTCGCCTCCGATCGACTTCTTTACCCACGACACCTACTTCGTCGTGGCCCACTTCCACAGTGTGGTGATGGCCTTAGTGCTCGGCGCTATGTCGGCCATCTTCTTGTGGTTCCCGAAGATGTCGGGAATCATGTTGAACGAGCGCTTGGGTAAGTTCCAATTCTGGTTCTTATTTATTGGAACACAGGTGTTCACCTTTCCGATGTACCTCGTGGGTCTCAAGGGAATGCCCCGTCGTATGGCGGTCTACCCCAACAATCCCAGTTGGCAGTCCTTGAACCAGTGGGCCAGCGTTGGCGCTCTGCTGATTGGGATCTCGATGGTCTTTTTCATCGTGAACGCGCTCTACTCATTCAAAAAGCGGGTACCCGCAGGTGACAACCCTTGGGATGCCCAGACACTCGAGTGGTACACCTCGTCACCTCCGCCAGCGCACAACTTCGTGAGCTTGCCTCCCATCCACTCCGAACGACCTACCTGGGATTACAACCACCCCGACCATCTCTCCCTTGGTCACGGCAATAAAGAGAAGGCAAAGGCCGGGTCATGAAAAAAGAATCGATTCTCTTTCTTTTCCTTGGGGTCTTTTGGGGATTGATGGGAGTGGTCTATTGGTTCTGGAGCCGTGACGTCACCGGCGCGGTGATGCTCGCTGGTTCCGTGTTCCTCGGCTTGATCCCAGGCTTGTATCTCTATTACTGGTACCGACGCAGTGGCTATCACCTCCGTGCCGAAGACCGTCCAGATGCTTCCATCGAGGAGGGTGCTGGAGTGATCGATGCGTTCCCTGATAATTCGATCTGGCCCATGATCTTCGCCATAGGGTGCATGTTCGGAGTCTTGGCCTTAGTCTTTGGAACGTGGCTTGCGATTCCAGCAATCGCCTTCGGCCTCTCGGCCATGATCGGCTTCACTGCTGAAAGTCGTCGAGGCGGCACTACTTAATACCCTGCCACCTACACTTCACGAGGTGGCCAACCAAAAGATCTCGAGGGGTCTCCTCGTCGCCATGGCCGTGGCCACGGGCGCAATCGTTGCCAATCTCTATTACCTCCAGCCACTCCTCAATAACGTTGCTCACAGCTTTCACATTGGCGTGGCGACCGCAACAGTCCTGTTGACCTTGATCCAAGTTGGCTACGCCGCTGGCCTCGCTCTAGTGGTGCCACTCGGTGATCTCATCGCTCGGCGACGCCTGGTCACGATCATCTTTGGCCTCGCGGGTCTGTGCACCGCTGCCGCAGCGCTCATCCCCTCCTTCATCGGCTTTGCCATCGTCACCTTCTTCGTCGGTGTGGTCTCGGTAGGTGGCCAAGTCATGATTCCCCTGGCGGCCGATCTCGCCGACCCCGGCCAGCGAGGCCGAGTGGTCGCCCGCTTGATGTCAGGGCTCTTGATCGGCATTCTTGTCTCTCGGACGATCTCGGGATACGTTTCAGAACTTGCAGGTTGGCGAGGGGTTTACTGGCTCGCCGCTGCGCTTATGGTGCTCTTTGCCGTCCTCCTTGGCCTCACCTTGCCCAGCGAACAACTACGGCCCCATGTCCGCTATCACCAACTCGTCCTCGGCTCCTTTCTCCTCCTCAAAGAATTACCCGAACTTCGTCGACGAGCGTGGCTTGGGGCGATGGGATTCGCGTCATTTTCTGTTCTGTGGAGCACCTTGGCATTCGAACTTTCCTCGCCGTATTTTCATCTCTCAAATGGAACAATCGGCCTCTTTGGTTTGTTTGGAGTGGCCGGCGTCGTCGCCGCCAACCTGGCGGGGTCCTTTGCCGACACGGGGCATACCAAACTCTCGTCGATTCTCTCCACCATTCTCGTTCTGGCCTCCTTTGGGATTTTGGCCTTCGGCGACAGATCACTGGTCGTTTTAATTCTTGGGATCGTTGTGCTTGACGCCGGCTGTCAGGGCCTCCAGATCACCAACCAGTCGATCATCTATCGGCTCGCCCCCGAATCTCGAAGTCGAATCACGAGTGCCTATATGGTCTGTTATTTCGTCGGTGGTGCCGCTGGTTCGATCGCGGGTGGCCTGGCCTACGGCGCCCGGGGGTGGGCCGCTACCTGCGCCGTGGGGGCTGGCTTCGCACTCGCTGCCCTGATCCCCACACTCCTGTGGACTCGGTCGCCTTCCTTGCCTGAGCTCAGCCCGCAGCCTGGGCGAGGTACTCCCCTGTAGATCACCCTTGATTTGGCCCGAGAAGCCCCTGAGCGTCCCTCTAGGGCTGGCTTCGGGGGTGAATCGAGACAGAGCCACAGATGGTCCAGAAGGGGTTTGGGGCCGCCACGTTGCCGGGTTCAGGGAAGATCACTCGGCAGTTAGCCGTGGGGCGCGCCAACACCGTCACAAAGTCCCGTTCCCAACCTGCCGTAAAGATCGACGGGCTGTGGTTTTGGCCGGGAACCCCAGAGGCCATCGCTGCCCCGGGGCTCGACGCAAGCCCAAGCGTGACCCAGAAGGGATTGATGTCCAGCTCCATTGCCGAGAGAGCCCCGACCTGACTTTCGGCCTGAGCCAGGTCTGAGGGGAGCGCTGCCATTGATCCTGCATAGAACACGTTGCCAGAACCATCAACACCGACAGCAGATCTCGCCACCTTTTGAGAAGAGCCGACCACGCCACCCCAAGCCGTCGGCGTCGCTGCAAGAGCCGTCGGGTGGCCGCCGGCCACCAGCAGCGACAGATTCTGGCGCACGGCCACAATCGGTTCACCGGGGATAGGCACACTCTGACCCCATACTCCGATGTGAAGGGATCCATCGGCCTCAATCACCATCGATGCTTTGCCCCCCAGGAGAGGTTCCACAATCGTGCCGTCTACTTCCATTCCCCCGGCATTCGCCCCTTGCTTAAAACCTCCGTTGAAGGCAGCGACAATGAACGACGCTTCATTTGACACAACCGCCGGGCCCGCATCCGGTGGCGCTAGCCGTGCCGCTCCCGGCGGGTCAGAGCTCCCAACATGAAGATGAAAAAAGGTCGTCGCCGCCGGGAACTCAACGACCGTGACCGAGGCGCCGCTCGCAGTCGTCACGCTGGTCGTCATTGCGGTCAAGCCTTTGGGACTTTGCGATCCCGCTGTCCACCCGTCAGCCAGGATGGGAAGCGGCAAGGCACGCGTTGCTGAAGAGGGGACGGGACAGGCGAATCCAAGCAAGAGTGCACAGCTCACCGCCCCGACGACACTGGTCGTCCGAGGGGGAAAACGCACGCCCCCTAGCGTACGACGTTACGAACTCCTGTGAAGCTCACCGGGGACAAAAGTTCTTTCCGCTCTCGCACAACGACGGGATCTTCCAGAAAATCAGGAACCGGCTCTGGTTCAAGGTCAACGTGCTCATCACCAGGACGAGGTTCGGCAGGTGCAGAGAGGTACTCGCCGTCAGGGGTACGAGTCACAACATTGGCTCGCTTTCGTTTTCCAGCACCCTGAGAAGCCTGCAGTTCCTGACAAATTTTGTGGGTCAAGAAGTACGTAATGATTGGGACGACAACGACCAAAATTCGCATCGACCACAGCACAGCCTCGAGCGTGATGTGGAAATAGTTCGCGATAACGTCAGTCGAACTCGCAATAAACATCATCGTGACCAGGGCAAAAACCGCAGCGCCCGCAGCAGTCCGCTTTGGACGGTTGCGAGGAAGATCCAGCAAGTTATGGATTTCGTTGTCTTTGGTATAGCGGCGCTCCAGGACCGGCCAGCCCTGCACAACCGCGAAGATAAGGCCCGGCACCACAACACCTGGAATAAAGATTTCAAGCGGCCAGGTGTACCCAAACCCTGTCCATTCCCATGCTGGCCAAATACGAAGAGCCCCATCGAGCCAACCCATGTACCAGTCGGGCTGCACGGCATAGGAGATCTTCGATGCGTCGTAAGGCCCGAACTGCCAAATCGGGTTGATCTGAGCAAATCCTGCCAGCAAGGTAATGACGCCTCCAACCATGAAGAGGAATCCAGTCGCTTTGGCAGCGAAGACGGGGAACATCGCCGTACCAACGACGTTTGTTTCGGTACGTCCCTTCCCAGGAAATTGGGTGTGCTTCTGGTGCACCAGCAAGAAGAGGTGGGCCGTGACCATCCCCAGCATGATCAAGGGGATCAACAGGACGTGAATGATGAAAAAGCGAGGAATGATCTGAGGTCCCGGATAGTTACCCCCAAAGACGAAGAAGGCGATGTAACTGCCAATAACCGGGATCGACTCAATAATAGAGAATGCAATCCGAATACCGGTACCAGACACCAAGTCATCGGGGAGCGAGTATCCGAGGAATCCTTCGACGATGCCCAGAATCAAAAGCGTCGATCCAAGGACGTAGTTCAGCTCACGCGGCTTACGGAAAGCGCCAGTAAAGAACACCCGCGCCATGTGCACAACCATGGCCGCCAAGAAAATGTCACACGCCCAGTGGTGCATCTGACGCATCAACAAGCCGCAGCGCACTGAGAACGTGAGGTCAATCGACGTCGCATATGCTTGTGACACTTTCTGCCCCACGAGCGGCAGATAACTGCCGTGGTAGACCACCACCGTGCTGGACGGTACATAAAAGAGCGTGAGGAAAATCCCTGTGCCGAGCAAAATCAAGAACGAATAGAGGGCAACCTCACCCAGCATGAAGGACCAGTGGTCAGGAAAGATTTTGTCAAGAAGGCTTCGCCCACCCTTAGCGATACCGAGGCGATCATCGAGCTCGTCAAGGGCCTTACCTACTGGCCCGAAGGAACTCTTTGCTTGTTGTTTTGTTTTTTCAGCCACTAGTCTCCCGATTCCAGAATCCAGGACCAACTGCTTGGTCGTATCCACCTTGCGCACGAAGAAGTCCATCGCTGCCCACGAAGAGCGGAAGTTGGGGCAACGGCCGTGGAGCAGGGCCGAAAATGGGCTCGGCACCATTCGTTACGGTAAACATTGACTGATGACAAGGACAAACCAAGAGCTCTAATTGTTGCTCGTAGAGACCAACTGGGCACCCGAGGTGCGTACAAAGCTTGGAGTAGGCCACATAGCCATTGGGGCCCCATGACTCCCTGCCCTGCTGCGTGACGACTGCCTCAGTCCCCACGCGAATCAAAATCGTCTGGTCAACCGCTTGGCCGGTGTCTGTGTTCTCAAGGCCTTTGGGGTAGACCGTGACAACGCCTCCCACGGCGATGTCATTCACTCGGATGGGCCGGCCGGTCGAATCCACCAACATCGTGCCCTGCTTCCAATTGGTCTGGTTCAGGGTGTTGCCGGGAAGGGGTCCGAAGGAGCGGAACACGGGGATGATGAGCACAACCGCAAAAGCTGACATTCCAGCCCCTGCGATCATTGCTAATAATTTCCGTCGGCCGAGAATCCCGCCACCACGCTGCACCACGGCAGCTTTAAAGCGCTCACGTTCATCATCGGTGCCACGCATGGTGTGACGCTCTTCGACAAACGGCCCTTGGGGCATGAGGTACTTACCCCATGCGGTGATACCAAATCCAAGAAACAACACCCCAGCGCCGAGGGTTCCGCCCATGATCCAACTCTGGGCATTCATGCCATAGGCGACAGCGAACCCAATCAGCGACCCGATCCCTGCCAACATCACGAGACCGATCAAGGTTTCAGCGAGTTTTGGGTTCTGAGCCTTCGGCTGCATGTGCGGGTCGTCGGCTTTTGCCACCGAAAACGCTACCGGGGTGCGCTCTTCGCTACTCATGTGCGCTCTCCGATCCAGAAGGCAATGAGCAACAAGAGCACCGCCGCAATTCCCAAGGTAATAAAACCCTCAGCGACTGGACCCAGGCCACCGAATCCAATGCCTCCGACGTTACGTGGGTGTTCGATGTAGTTCGAGACGTAGCCCACGATGTCATGCACTTGCTTGTCTGAGAGATTGCCCGTGAAGCGTGGCATGTTGCCGGGCCCAGTCCGGATTGCTTCGGCGATCTGAGTGGGCTGCACCAAACGAAGGGTGGGGGCGTAGGTTCCTTTTGCTAACTCATCGCCACCACCGGTAATCGTGTGGCACGCCGCACAGTTCAAGGCGAAGAGACTAAAGCCATTCGAAACATTTGAGGTCTTAGTGTTGACGATGGGGATAAAGGGCGTCGCCGGCGCAAGTGAATCGACCCACGAGGTAATAGCAATCGCTTGACCATGCGTGAGTTTCGCAATTCGGGACGGCGCTTGAACCGAGGTCGGATCCGCAGCGGGCATCCGGCCGGTTTCGATCCAGAAGTCAATGGTTGCCGCTCCGAGACCCCGAAGGTTTGGGTAGTTGTCAGGCGAGCCGTTTGCAGCAACACCATTGGCCGCCACTCCATGGCAACTCGCACAGTTCTGCATATAGAGCGCTTCGCCAAAAGATTTGAGGGCTGCGGGAGGTGCAACGTATTTGATGTACTTATTTCCATAGGCCACGAGATGGCCATTGACGAAGACCCGCTTGCTTGAGTTCGCAGCGCCTGAGTTCGGGGCACCCGTTTGATACGCGGCCGGCGGAGCGACATAGTTTCGTTGCTGACGATTAGCCGTTGCCACGGTTGACGAGATCAAAACCGACGAAGATGACGAAGTCGTTGGTGAGGATCCTCCTGCAAAGACAACCAATGCAGAAAGAATCGTCACAACCAGGACAATTCCCGGGAGGACTAAACGTCGCAGAAGTGAGGGCCGCGTCATCATTTGAGAAGAAACAGACACGCATAGAGCCCGACCCAGACAACGTCAACAAAGTGCCAGTAGTAACTCACACCTTGAAGGGCGGCGAGCTCTCCTGGATCCCCTGCTTTTCCTCGTAACCGACCGAGGAGCAGTGCCATTGCCACAAGACCGATGAAGACGTGAAGTCCGTGTAAACCCGTGGTGATGTAAAAGATCGAACCATAAGCATTCGTTGACCAACGAGTTGTCTGGTTGATCCATTCGTAGCATTGGTTCCCTACAAACAATGCTCCAAGAATCATCGAATAGATGATCCACTTCCGCGCTTTCGTCCGCTCTTGATGTTCTTCGTGCCAGACGGCCATCCACATCGTCCCAGATGACGACACCAAGATGGCAGTGAAGATTCCTGCCTGCAAAACGTCCAATTCCGTGCCTGCGGGAGGCCACTGAGTCAAATGGGCGCGCAGCGTGAAGAGGGCCGCGAAGAGACCCGCAAAGAACATCAACTCCGAGCCGAGCCAAATCAAAATACCCACGGCCAACATGGGAGGCCGAGTGTGGACCGTCCTCACTCGGGGCGTTGGCTGCGTTTGGACTGTTTGTGTCACGGAACCTTCCTAGTTCACGGATAATGCTTAGCGCCAGATTAGCGGCAAACGGATCTAGACCTGCGCGCTTGAGGAAAAGAAGATTCCGGCCGGGAGCGAGACGGGAAACCCTGCTGATTGAAGCATCCAGAGCGCTTTCGTCGGGCGCGTCATGGCGACGTAAAGGGTCTTGAGGCCTCGAGGTGTGGGCGTCCAATCCCCCTCGCTTCCCCCAAGTCCCCTGGCGGCCACCTCTGCGGGTTCAACAACCAGCACCCCATCGAATTCGAGGCCGTTTGCTTCATCGACCGCCAGCAGCACCAAGGAAGCTGCAAGGCCCATTCCTTGAGCACTTCGGGGGTCCACGTTAGGGAGCCCAGCCTCTCGAAAGGCATCGTTCAAAGCACTCAAGAGGCGCCGAGGTGCCAAGACAGCGACATGACCTGGAGCGAGTTCGTCTCGCAAGCGGAAACTCATCTCGACGATCCTTCGGACCAACTGACTAGCCTCGACATCTTCGATAACCGGACGGTGACCAGATCGGCGCACGGGCGTTGGTGGGGCCAATCCAACTTCCGCAGCCGCCAGAACTTCTTTCGAAAGTTCAATGACTTCAGCAGGTGTTCGGTAGCTCACCGTCAACTCGACAAGGTGTGGCTCTTTCTTCGGTGATAGGTGCGCCGTGATATCGCCCCAGTTCCTGGGGGCGAGCGGTCCTGTTGCTTGCGCAATGTCGCCGACCAGTGTCATCGAACCCGAAAGTGACCGTCGGGCCAACATCCGCAGTTGCATCGGGGAAAGATCTTGAATCTCATCCACCACAATGTGACCGAACGCGCGCAGTTCATCCTCGTCACGCTCGCGCCCGTCATCGTGATTCCCGTCAAGACCCTTCGGCCACGAGTGTTCGTCGCGCACCGTTGCCTTCTTGCGGACCTTTGGCCCCTTTCGGGGACCCAGGATGGTGCGCAGTTCGTCAATCAACGCAGCGTCTTGCTCGGTCCACGGCACTGCGTCAAGCCCCTCTGAACGGGGACGAAAGAGCTGGGACGACTCGTTGTCGCTCAGAACTCCTTCACCCGCTACCCGTAGTAAGGCTGGTGCGCCATAGAGGTCGTGCAGAACCTCTTGTGGGAGCAGCCGCGGCCACATTCGTTGAAGCGCCTCTTTCACTTCTGGGGTTCGACGAACTTGCTGAGAAAATTCAGCAAGGTTGAACTCCTCATCACTGACGTCGGCGCCTCGCCGACCTTGATACTGCTCGGCGAGTTTCCCGACGACTTCTTGCTCTACAAAACGTCGGCGCAGATTGTGTGGACCGGGTCGTCGTCGAGCACGGCGAATAATTTCTTCAGTGTCTTGAGCCAAAAGTTTCAGCGTCATCGCTCCGAAGGGAACCGCCATATCTTGCTTGAGGGGTCGCTGACGGGTCTTGACCGCACGTGCCATGACCCGGACCATCCGCGGATCGCCCTTGAGCCGTTCGATGGCTTCGGGGTCCTGCGCGTGAACACGAATCTCAGGAACGAGACCGGCAATGGTCGAGAGCGTAACGCCGGTCTCGCCGAGCGACGGCAAAACCTGTTCGATGTAGCGCAAAAATAATGGGTTGGGCCCGACGACCAACACACCTTGGCGCTCTAAGGGAAAGCGATGGGTGTAGAGAAGGTAGGCCGCCCTGTGAAGGGCAACGGCCGTCTTTCCCGTTCCGGGGCCACCTTGCACCATCAATATTCCTGAAAGTGGCGCCCGAATAATTTCGTCTTGCTCTCGCTGAATCGTTCCGACGATGTCACCCATGGTTCCTGTGCGCGCTTGGCCCAACGCAGAAAGCAGTGCGCCCGGGCCACCAAGGTTCATTCCGTCGACAAGGTCGCCCGACGGATCTCCTCCGCGTGATGCTTGGGTATGAGGAGCCCCATCAGGACGAGAAAACCATTCGTCTTCGACTCCGGTGACGGTGCGTTGGTGAACGGCCAAGTGGCGCCGACGAGCCAGGCCTTGGGGATCGAGGCCTGTAGCCCGATAAAAAGGCTCAGCAACAGGAGCGCGCCAGTCAACGATAAGGGGTTCATGGTGTTCATCCGAGACAGCAAGGCGGCCGATATGAAAGGTCTCTGGCGGCGTTCCGTCTTCTTGGGCTACGTCGATCCGACCGAAACTCAGCGCTTGATCCCCGACTTCGAGGTGTTCAAGTCGAGCGAGACTAGTGCGCACCACAATGTCGCGCTCTGTCCGCGACTGAAACGTCCCACCTTTTCCCGTATCGATGACTTCATCGAGCATCACCTTGGCTTCTTCACGCATGGCATCCAGCGCTCCGTAGGACCGGTCTAAAAAGGCCTGTTCTTCAGCGATATCGGCTTCGTTGCTCACGTACAGCTCCAGGTCCTTTCTTTCTCTCGGGAGACAGAGCAGTCTAGGGCTCCCGATCGGGGCCGTCGACTCCAATCTGCGAACCATCCCAGGGCCGCCTGGCCCTACGATAGGAGCCGTGAGTTCCCTCAGCCCCTTCCTCGAGGCCGCCAGCGGCCAAGAGCCCCGCCACACGCCGGTGTGGTTTATGCGCCAAGCAGGCCGTTCTCTCCCTGAATATCGAGCGCTGCGCGGAGAGGGCTCGATCCTCGAAGCCATCAAGACCCCCGAGATCGCCGCTGAAGTCACGCTCCAACCGGTGCGGCGCTACGGAGTCGACGCCGCTATTTTGTTCTCCGACATCGTGGTGCCGGTTGCCGCTATTGGCTTCGGCATCGACGTGATCCCGGGTCGGGGCCCAGTCGCAGAGCACCCTTTTACGAGTCGAAGCGACTTGACACGTCTTCGCCCTCTTGAGGTCGACCAGGACATCCCCTATGTCATCGAAACAGTTCGCCACGTAGCCGCTGAGCTCAACGCGCAGGACACGACGCTGATTGGCTTTGCCGGAGCGCCATTTACCGTCGCCAGTTATCTCGTCGAAGGTGGGCCCTCTCGCACCTTTACGAAAGTAAAAGCGCTGATGTATCAAGATCCCGAACTTTGGGATGATCTCGTTGCCGTACTCGCTGACCTCTCGATTACATTTCTCCGAGCCCAAATCAACGCTGGCGCTCAAGCACTCCAACTTTTTGACTCCTGGGCCGGTGCACTCAGCCCGAATGAATACGCTCGCTTCGCTTTGCCTGCAACCAAACATGTTCTCGAAAGCGTGAGCGATCTTAAGGTCCCGCGCATTCTCTTTGGCGTGGGAACCGGCGAACTGTTAGGACAAATGGCCACCTCCGGCGCCGACGTCGTCGGCGTCGACTGGCGCGTTCCCCTCGACGAAGCCACCCGGCGCATTGGCAACCACCCGTTGCAAGGAAATCTCGACCCCGCCCTTTGTTTTGCACCCGTGGACGCCCTTGAAGATGCCACGCGCGACATACTGCGGCGCGGAGGCAAGGCCCCTGGCCATATCTTCAACTTGGGCCATGGAGTCCTGCCCGAAACCGACCCGGACATGCTCAAGCGCGTTGTTGATCTTGTCCACAATGAAGGACGAACCCTAGCCAAGGAGGCTCAGTGAACACCACCCCAATCGGCGTGCTCGTCATGGCCTACGGGACGCCAGGATCCCGCGAAGAGGTAGAGCCCTATTACACGAAGATCCGCCATGGGCGCCCTCCGACCGAAGAGCAACTTGCCGACCTGGTTCGGCGCTATGACGCCATCGGCGGGATTTCACCACTCGCTGAAAGAACGGCCGCTCAGGTATCTGGATTAGCCAGCGCCTTAGACAAGCGCTGGCCCGGAGCCTATGAGGTCCGCTTCGGATCGAAGTACACCGACCCAAGTATTGAAGCGGCGATCGAGTCCTTTGTTGCCGATGGAATCACGACGGTGGTCGCCGTCACCTTGACTCCCCACTCGGCGTCCATGGGTTCCAAAGAGTACCTTGACCGAGCCAAAGCGGCCATGGGAGACCGAGGGGCCATCATTTGTATTGAGCATTGGTATGACATGCCAGGATTTGCGGAACTCATGGCCGAACGGGTCCGCAGTGCCATCGACCAACTCCCCGATGGTCTTCAAGAGGCCCCACTGGTGCTGTTTACCGCGCACTCGCTGCCACAACGCATTCTTGAAGCTGGTGATCCCTACCCCGTTCAACTGGCTGAATCTGGTGCACAGATCGCCGAGGCGGCCCACCTCAGCAACTATGAAATCGCCTGGCAAAGTGCCGGTCGTACCCCGGACCCCTGGATTGGTCCCGATATTTTAGAAGTCATTGCTGAGCTTCCCGAACGCTCAGTGCGTGCGCTGGTGATTTGCCCCGTCGGATTTGTCGCCGATCACCTTGAGGTGCTCTTCGACATTGACATCGAAGCACAACAGCTGGCAAAGACTGTTGGGGTGGCACTGACAAGAACAGCATCGCTCAATGATGACCCTGACTTCCTCCGCCTCCTGGCCCAACGTGTCGTCGAGGCCGCCAACGCGTGATGGCCTTGGCGCAGCGCCCAGAGGTCGTCGTAATCGGTGCTGGGATTTCAGGACTTTGTGCGGCCTATGAGTTGACCAATAACGCCAATGAGATCTCGCCGCGTGTCACGGTCATCGACGCAGCGCACCGAGTCGGCGGGAATATTCAGCCGCTTGACTTTGGCGGCCGAGTACTCGATGGAGGACCTGATGGCGTTCTCGCTCGTCGGCCAGAGTTCCTTCAACTCTGCAGCGAACTTGGTATCGCCAGCGACATTGTCCCCATCGCCGCTCGAGGTGCTGCGGTCTATGCACGAGGAGTTTTGAGGCCCTTGCCAGACGGACTGGTCATGGGGATCCCCACGGACACCGCTGCACTGCAAGCATCGAAGATTTTAAGTCGACGTGGATTCCTGCGCGTCCTGAGAGACCGTTTTGCTCCAGTGCCATCGTCACGCGGAGCGCTCCAGGACCGAGCAATTGGGAATCTGGTTGGTACAAAACTTGGCAAAGAAGTTGTTGCCACCTTGGTTGATCCCATGCTCGGCGGTATCAACGCTGGACGGGTGAGCGAGATGAGCGCTGCTGCGGTTTATCCGCCGCTCCTGGCGGCCGCTCAAGAACGCGGCAGCTTGATGGCGGCGTTGAAAGCCCAATTGCCAACGCCACGTCAAGACGGCGCTGACGAGGAAGCCCCGGCCTTCCAAAGCCTTTACTCGGGACTTTTTTCCCTGGCCACAACGCTCAAGGATCTTCTCACTTCTCGAGGAGTGACCTTTCTGTTGGATACTGCGATCACTGATGTTCGCTACAACCCAAAGGTGGCTCCGTGTTGGAGCGTGAACTCCCTCGAGACGACCACTCGCGCAGACGCTGTGATCGTGGCCCTCCCGGCTGCTCGAGCTGCTGCGCTCCTCCGCGACCTCGACCAAGAACTTTCAGCGCTGCTTTCGACAATCGAAACAGCAAGTGTGGCCATCATCACGATGGAAGTTTCTGAAGGTACTCTGGCATTTCCAGAGACGGGGACTGGCGTGCTCGTCCCGCCTGAGACGCCCTTGCCGAATGGGGACTTTGCTGGCGAGCGTTTTCTCGTGACCGCGTTGACCTTTCTTGATCGGAAATGGCCGCATCTCAAAAAACCAGGAACCTTCTTGTTTCGCGTGCACATGGGACGAAGCGACGACGAACGCACCCTCACCATGAGCGACGAAGAACTCGTGGCCCGTGCCTCTGAAGAACTTCGACTCTTGACCGGTACTCCACCAGACTTACTCAACGTCAGCGTGACTCGTTGGCCAGCCTCCTTGCCCCAGTATCAGGTCAATCACCTCATGCGCGTTGCTGCGATCGAGCAGGGGGCCCAGCGGTCTCCCGGACTCTTCGTCGCCGGTAATTCGTACAGTGGCATCGGCGTTCCTGCGTGCATTGCCTCTGGACGTACTGCAGGAATCAACGCTCGCCACCTGCTTACCCAAGGGCGATAACACGGTGCGTCAACCACCGCTTCCCATTGCCGCACTCCAAAGTGCCGCAGTGGGCTTACTCGCAGGTGTCGTCGCCTCCGGCTCACTCCCCCCCTTTGGATTCTGGCCTCTTGGGCCCTTTGCGATTGCGGTGCTGTTGTTGAGTCTTGAAGAGCACCCCATCGGCCAGCGAACGTTCACCGCATTCTGCTTCGGTCTGGGATTGTTTGTCCCCTCGTTGTGGTGGGCACAACATTTCAACTGGTATGGCGCGCTTCTCCTGATGGTGGTCGAAGCTGCGTTCTTCGCAGCTGCTGGAGCAGCCATGACGCCAGATCGTGGTCGAACGATGAGCGCCATTGGCGCACTCGTTCTGGCCGAAATCGTGCGGGAGTCCTGGCCCCTTGGAGGACTGCCCATTGGTGGTCTTCCCCTGGGTCAAATTCACGGACCACTTTTTGACGTCGCTCGTCTCGCCGGTCCCTTTGGATTGATGATGGCCATCGTGGTGAGTGGCGCGGGGATTCGTATTCTGGTCACCGCGCTAGCGGCACGCAATACCTCGGGAACCGATATTGGTCTGCGCTTTGGCCTGAGCGCACTGCTGCTCGGTTCGGTTGTCGCCGGAGCGCTCTGGGGAGCGTTCGCTCCAGCGGGAGGATCGAGCCAGGGAACACGCAGCGTTGCGGCCGTGCAAGGAGGTGGACGGCGAGGAACGTCCGCACAACAAGTCGATCCGCTCAGTGTTACCCACGCACAATTGGCACAGATCCCTCACGTCCCGCACGGTACTGCATTGACGGTGCTCCCCGAGGACGTCGTCGGGCTCTCTGAGCCCTTGAGGCAATCATGGCAAAACAGGGTATTAATGCGCTGGGCCCGAGCGAAAGCAACCACTCTGGTGGTTGGCGTCACCACCCCTGTCGGATCCACGCAGTTCAATAACTTTGCTGCTGTCTACAACCCTCAGGGATCGCTTGATGCCACCGTCGAGAAGGTCCATCGCGTCCCCTTCGGCGAATTTATTCCTGCGCGCAATCTTCTCTCGCACCTCGCAAATATCTCGGGGGTTCCCCGCGATGCGGTCGTAGGGACAAGCAATGAGGTCGTTGCCACCCACGCAGGACGACTTGGAATTTTGATCTCGTTTGAAGTGTTCTTCTCGAGCCGCAGCGCCGACGAAGTACGCAACGGGGCACAACTCCTCGTGGTGCCAACGAATACCACGTCATACCCCTCTGACCAGATGCCCGCACAGGAACTGGCGGCCGCTCAACTTCAAGCTATGGAACGCGGGCGCGATCTCATCCAGGCATCACCAACGGGCTTCAGCGCAATTGTGAATCATCGCGGAGAGATCACCCAGCGCAGTGCACTCTCGTCACCAGCAGTCCTTTCGGGCACCGTGAACCTCTACGCAGGGCAGACGATCTACACCGACCTCGGCGATTGGCCCATTATCATTCTCTCGGCGGGCTTGATGATCGCCGGGCACCTCCGAGCTCGGCGAACGACTCACTCGTAATAGCCGGAGTGGATATAGACGCACGGAATCCCCTCTTCGACGTACATCGCGTGATTCTGCGGATCGTCCTCGAGGGCAAGTCGAATATCAAAGCCAAATGTTCGAAGTTCATCAACGGTATTTCTCTTGAACGACGTGACGTGGGAGTAGTCACCCCACTCGCGCATAATCAAAAGATCCCAGCGCAGCCCATAACGCTCGAGCCAGGCAACCGTCTGCGGTCGCACGCGCAGCGGCCGACCGGTCAACAAGATGACTTGGAGCGACGAATCCAGAAGCTCTAATAAGCGAACGATCTCATCGATGACCGGGTCATCGCCGCAGGCCTCGAAAAACGCATTCCAATCTCGGCGCCCGGCTTCAAGAAAGTGCTGACGACCAACGGCATCTGACAGAACACCGTCAATGTCAAAGACGACAGCCGTCCGCGGGTCAAGCCCTTCGGCGCGAAAGAGCCAATTACCGCTCAGATCAGGGTCGCTCATACGTCAACGATCCTACCGGGCAGCACCATGCTTCTCGGCCGAGGCCCCCGTGAGGTCTCTGGAGGTGGCACGATAGGAAAGCGATGAACGGGAAATTTTCTCTCTCAAAACCAACCAAAGTGACGGTCCCTTTAGGGGGACGAGTCCTGATCAAAAGCAACCTTGATTTAACCCGAGAGCCCTCCCCACGCTCAGAGCCTGCTCTTGACCAGTTTCTCGGCGAACTCAGCCGCTTCGAAGGACCGGGCGTCGTCATCGTTGCCGGAGGGCTGTTCGCCTCGTCCGACGAAGCTCGCCACGGCAGCACCGTCTTCAATCACTATGGTCAGTTTGGCCTCGCCATCACGTCATTCCTGAGCCAAGCAGGCCGCCAATTCATTGTGCTGCCAGGTGAGAAAAATGCCACATTGGCTGATCCGACGGAGAGTGGATTCCTCACCGATCTCGGGGTGACGATTGCCGAGAGCGTTGAGCTCCATGCCCACTGCGCAACGGGTGTCCAAAAGGTCATCGTGACGACCCAGTCACCTCTTGATGGCGACGTGGGTGGAGTCACTGAAAATCGAACCTGGCTCGAGGGGATTACTCACCTTGAGTCACCCGGAATGATGCGCCGGTTCATCAGTTCTCGGATCCTCTACCGCCGCCTGCGCAACTTCCTCTGGGTTCCTCCCGTCGTGGCGCTGGTGGTCGCTCTCTTCATTCACTTCACCTTGGTATCTCGCCAGCTCAACCGCATAGAAAACGCACGGACGCACCGTTTTATTTTTCGATTGGTCGATGCTCCATGGCACCTCCGCTTTCTCTGGGTGCTCGTTGCCGTCATCATCATTGAAGCCATCCTTGGCGTTCTTGTCACCGTCATCGCTCGACGCCTTTTTTCAAAACGGTCAAATGGATCTCCCGAGAACAAACGCGGGCGAATAAGCCACGAGGCCCCGGCAGCCTTTCTCGGAGCAAGCCCTGAAGCACTTGAACTGGCTCGATCGCTCTTGGCCGATGGTGCCACGGGGGTTGTCATCGGTGGGCTTGCCTCGGCATCGCTCACTCACCTGGACGCGGGGTTTCTCGCCGTCCCCGGATCGAGTTCACTTCTCGTGCGAGAGCACTTTGGCCGACTTGGCCTTCCGCCGGTTTTTCTCGAGCATCTGCGCAATGGAGAAATAACCCTCGAGGTGGGAGCGCAGATCTACGCTCACCTGGGCCTCTCTGATCGCCGACTTCACAGCGACGGATGGCTTGAGCGCCTTGTGGCGGGCCGCTGTGCCACGCCGACGCCACCAGAATCGACCGGCCATCAAGAAGTTGCTGAATGGCCACTCGGCGGGGCATGGCCCCCCGCGGCAAATCTTCCCTCAACACAGAATACGGCACGTCGAATTCGCCGAATCGGGGGAATCTCACTTTTCCTCACCGGTTTCCTCGATCTTCTCATTGCTGTCTCACCGCCGTTGCGCCAGCGACTCCACCATATCTTGAGCTATCTCCCACTCGGCATTTCGCAGACGGCAACCATTGCCATGGTGGCGGTTGGTATCGCATTGGTGATGCTCTCCCGAGGAATTTTCCGCGGCCAACGACGGAGCTGGTTCGTTGCGGTTGTCTTGCTCGCTACCTCGACGGCCCTCCATATTGCGCATAACGCAAATATCGGCGCTGTGCTCATCTCGTTGGTCGTGCTGATCTTTTTGCTCACCCAGCGACGGTGGTTTCAGGGCACCACGGACCGTGAGTCTTTGAAGAGTGCACTACCAATTCTCATGCTCATTTTGCTTGTTGCCATCGTTTCATCGTTCGTTGGCGTTGAGTTGACCAATATTCACAAAGGTCAACTCCCAAGGTGGCCCCTTGTCCTTCTCGCTGTCAGCGAGCGACTCATTGGTCTCTCCAACCAGGCCCTGCCCGATCGCGTCGACGACTTTGTGTATCCCGCCATGTTCACCGTGGGAATCACGGTCGGAATCTCGATTCTTTATCTGATCACCCGGCCGGTCGTTGACCGTCGCCGGACAGAACTTGCGGGCACAGACATTCGAGAGCGCGCCCAGCAACGAGCTCGTGACATTGTGCTTCGCCACGGCAAAGGAACCTTGGATTACTTTGCCCTCCGTGACGACAAGGAATACTTCTTCTACGGTGACTCCGTCGTGGCCTATGCCGTCTTTGGTGGTATCGCTCTCGTCTCGCCCGACCCCATCGGGCCTGAGAGTGAGCGCGCACAGGTTTGGGCAGCCTTTCGCGCGTACTGCGATGTTCACGGCTGGGGCCCTGGCGTTATTGGAGGTGGCGAAGCGTGGTTGCCGATCTATGACGAATCTGGGATGCGCTACATCTACCTCGGTGACGAAGCAGTGGTCGACGTCCCAAACTTCTCCCTAGAGGGCAAGAAGATGAAAGGCCTGCGCCAAGCCTGCACCCGCCTTGAGCGCAACGGTTACACCGTTGAGTTCCTTGATCCTTCGGTGATCGAACCGGCCCGCGTTCCAGGGCTTGTTGAACTCATGAAGAAAAACCGACGGGGTGAAGAAGAGCGAGGCTTTTCCATGATGCTCGGTCGGCTCTTTGACCCACGAGACACGGGACTGCTTCTCACGATTGTCAGCGGCCCCGACCGCGAACCGGCGGCGATGTGTCAGTTTGTTCCCAGCAGCGCGATTAATGGCTACTCACTCGACTTGCTGCGCCGCGACCCCGGCGAGCACCCCAACGGACTCTTAGACTACGCCCTGTGTTCCACGATTGCCCACCTCAAGGAGCGCAACGTAACGGGACTGAGTTTGAACTTCTCAGCCTTTCGCTCAACACTCGATGGCGAAAAAGGTGACGGACTCACCCAACGCGTTGAACGGTGGGGGCTCCGTCGACTCTCTACGATCCTGCCCATCGAAACACTCTGGAAGTTCAACGAGAAATATCATCCCAACTGGCTCGCTCGCCACTTAGTCTTTGCCTCTCCCGAGTACTTTGTCCCCACCGTGGCGGCTGCGTTGCGAGCAGAGGCGCTCACGGAGCTCCCTGTCGTGGGTCGGTTCATGATGCAAGATGTAGCAAGTCGAGCAGGAACCATTGTTCCCGAGGAACTTCTCGCTGGGCTTCCGGTCTCTCAGCCAGACGATTCAGCGCGCTGAGCGGCGAGCCACCGCCGCAGCCAATTCATCGGCCGCGCCGGGATTGAGTTCGAAATACATGCAGGGTTCAGCGAGTTCGAGTTCCACCACCACGGGACCCGATTCACTTGGCAACAGGTCGACGCGAGCATACAAGAGCGGATCCGTCACACCACAGTGATCCATCGCCACGTGAAGAGCCTCTGCGGCAAGCCTGCGCTCGTCGTCGGAGGCCTCTCGAAGCGTTACCAAGCCACTCATGAGATAGGCCGTTCGGTCTTCTTTCTTGGCGTTTAAGAG
>Ga0164297_10001923_pt1 | contig 21221 bp, 26 predicted proteins | sample GEODES058metaG_FD_113539 | JGI IMG/M metagenome (GOLD analysis project Ga0164297, IMG submission 113539) | Dystrophic lake water microbial communities from Trout Bog Lake, Wisconsin, USA - GEODES058 metaG | ecosystem: Environmental > Aquatic > Freshwater > Lake | place: USA: Trout Bog Lake... | reverse complement strand
AGGAGAGTGACACGTAGATCAGCGCGTCAAACAGCTGAACGGCGGAGTTTCTTGAACATGTGCGTCATCGTGTTTGTGATCGGTGAGAGACGCGTGCGTGCGCGTGCGGACAGGGTCTACAATTTGAGGAGTCCGATTCCGAAAGTACCTGGAGTGAGACACGTGCGCCGAGACTCGTATTGGGACGACAAACGATCGAACGTCTCTATGACGTATGGACAGTACTTATCCGTGATGTCATGGAAAAAAACAAACTTTGCAAATTTTTTGACGGAATCAAAATCATGTGATGGTCCGGGACTGTCATGCATACCATCGATAAAGATCAAGTCGTATTCCTCACCCGGTTGCAGATTATCAACAGTCATCTGACTGTAATAGGACTGTATGTATCTCTCCGACTCTTGACCAGCAAACCAATTTTCCGGGTCTATCGTCTTTACGCGAATGTCCTTAGACACGTGAGCTTTCAAAAACTCGACTATAACGAAAGTGGTAAACCCTGTGAACGTTCCTATGTCCAAATAGCTCTTGACCTGCTGAAAGAGGTCCTTGTTGTCCCACAGAAACGTCGCAAGTTCCATGGGGTTCTGCCAAAGACCACCTTGACCGTATGGCCTCATGAACTGTTCATATTCCCCGTACAAACCTCGGTCATCGCGAAACAGACCTATGGAACAAATAAGAGAACACAAATCAGAAGCCGACGTCACGTTCGAAACGTTTTGAATGTAATTATCCATGTGTTACTATGCACTCATATCTTTGTACGGTGTACGTGGCCGCAGATTGATCACTGGAGCATGGTGGATGAGGCTATGCGCTCATACCCCCGACCGCCCGGGCGGTAGTGTGCATCTAGAAATATACGCTGCGCAGCCACAATCTTGTCTTCATCGAGATGAACATCCCCCGTGGCAGTGTCGAGATACGCATTCTCGCCGGTCGGGTTCATCCGACGCTTCTTGTATGGGGCTGGATTCTCATCACCCAATTTTATGCCGAGCAATGTGCATCGCATGAAATAAATGAGGAATCCTAGTGGATATGTATTCATAGCGTCTTGGACATACTTCCAATCCGTGAGTTTGTGACGAACGTATGACATTGCGACGCTGTAGACGTAGTAATACGGATCCTCTTCCAGGAGCCACAGTAAAAAATGAGGCGACGGCGGTTTGTGACCCACAGGATCCATAGGTGAATTATGGTGTCTATACTTATATGTCATCATGGTTGACGCTTCACGAGAACCATGTGATTGTGGATTCAGACGAGTACATAAAGAACCAGCCTGTCTCGTTCGAGCAGGTGTCTGACATCATAGATGAAATACGTAGACGAGGAACTCGAGTTCATGCCATCATAGATATTTCAGGGTTACGTATTTCACGTGTGAATATATTTGGGGTTGTACGAATTATTTGGGATCTCCACGAGGAGACGTATGGCGAACAGCTTCTTACGTCTCTGGAGTTTATAGGTGCATCTCCCCGTGTTGTAGAGTGCTGGGAACTTTTAAAACATAATCTTCCAGAATTTATAAGAATATTACCAACAAAAATGAGCTCGACACTGGAAACGTCGTGATGCACATGTAAGCCAAAGGCCATATGAGCACCCTATACATGTTCCTACTGGTCCACAATCTTTTTATCGTCGTCGAGAACTGCTCTCACGGTTCGGACTGTTCATACGTTTTCTCGTTCGGCTCATGTACATGAGATTTGACGCTCCATTTACCATCGAGGGGAGTACACGTACAACGTACCTAAAATACTGCTCGGGATTCACGGTGAATCGCATAAATGCATTCTTCGAGTTTTTGTTGCCGATAATGTTTGCATTGGGGTGTGTATTGAAAAATCCCTGGATCAAACGGTTCCTCTGGTTTCGATCGAGAGGATAAAATTTCAGAAGCTCTGCTGCATGCGATTTCTGTGCGTTCATGGTATTCACCATGAAATTAAATACGAATGGGGGGGGGCGCTAGACCAGTTCAATTTAAATGAAAATCTCTCGTACATATGCGCGTCGCTGTCACCGTCTTCTGTATTGGAGAGGCGTATACGAAAAAGTTCAATTCGTTGTGGAGACCGTCTCAAGAGAATTACTGTAAAAAACACGGGTATGATTACATCGTCTTGGATGATTATATCGTAGAAAATCCAAACAGAAAGTATGCAAATGGCAGTACCGATGATGGTAATAACAGACTTCTCGTATGTTCTCAGGAATGGAGTAGCAAATACGACTATATAATATTCATGGATGCTGATATACTCGTTCGATCTGATGCACCTGCGATTCACACGGCGTATGATTATGGTGATAAGATTGGTATTGTTGATGAGTTTTCACAGCCCGTTCCAGAAAACAGGTCAGAGCGCATCAATAAAAAAATGAATTGGCCGGCCACTCCAAAAGACTATTATAAAGCTGTAGCCGACGTCGATATAGACACGGATAAAATGCTCAATACAGGTATTCTCGTCCTTCAGCCTAAAAAACATCGTGAATTTTTGGAGCATATATATGAAATCTGCGATGGTCAGCAAAGAACGCACCCATGTGCAACTCATTATTTACAAGGAACGATCGGGTACGAACTTTTAACGAAAAATATGTGCCTCGTCATGTCGAATGAGTGGAATGCGGTATGGGCCAATTGGTACATATACCATGATGGACAAGTATCGATTGAAGAAGTGTTCAAACAAAATTACTTTTTGCATTTCGCTGGAGGTGTCGGACACGACATGGTTCATACGATTTCACATATGTAGGAAAAAAAACTTCTCTTATTTTATTGAAGGATGGAAGACGACGAGTGTCCGGTATGTCTCGAACCTCTCACGGGAACCGTCGTACACATGGGATGTTGTCGCAATAAAGTCCACATCCAATGTTACGTATCTACGTGTCCCATGTGTCGTGCGACGCTCCCCGCTTCGCCGCTGCCGCACCATATCGTCCCCATCCCCGTTGTAGCAGAACCTACATATCGTAGAAGGATTTTGTCAACACTCATGGTTCTAGGAAGCATAGGCGTTTTCATGGTCATAGTGTATCATTAATGAGACGAATGTTGTTCAGAATGTTTTGACGAGTCAGGGGAAGTTGTGATCCATACCGACGCCAGACCCCACCGTACTTTATATACGGGGATCCCATCAAAGGGTTATGATTCGCCCAATACAAGAGCTTTGAAAATGATACGTCATTCAGAGCGTGTGCGTCGCCCTCAGAGAACCGCCGAACCTTTGAATGAATGTTCATGTATATCGCGTTTCGGATAGGCTTGCCTCGTTCGAGACGCTGATTTCGGCCGAGACGTTTCTGATATTGCTCAAACGTGTGATACGCCTTTCGCGGATGGGCGTATCGACGAAGAGTGTTCATGTTCAGTCCAGTACGCGCGAAATACGTTTGGGGTACAGGAACACGACGTCCGTCTTTGTTGAACGTATATGCTGGACTGTTCCGTGTGTTGAAGAAAATCACCCTGTTTCGAGTCGGATACACGTAGTACCTCCACGTGTTGTTCTTGTAGGCCTGTGGTGCTACTCGATCGATTGAATTTGAAAAATATTTCAAACGAGGTGTCTTTGCAGTTTCTCGTGTTCGAGACACGACGCGTCTGGGGGGAGGCACGGCCGGACCACCGACGCGCGTGACGGCCAGACCGATCGGGAGCGTTCGGCGTGTGACATTCCGTCTCTCTGTTGCGCGTGAGAGCGCGCGACGAGTCGGAGATGTTGACAGTTCCGAAATACGCCGAAGTAAATTGTTTGGAATGCTCATATTACTCTATTGAAAGATAAAAACCACAGACGCACAGTAAGTCATGTGTGCTTACAAAACACTTCTCCTCGACGTGGATGGCGTTCTTTTGCGGGACAAACGGTTGATGGCCCACGTCTCTGAAAACTGCGTCTCATATGTTCGATCGAAGCTTCCACAGTGTAAAGACCCTCGTGAAACAAATAAGGCGTTGTATCTTTCGCACGGACACACGGCACGGGGCCTCCAGCGCGTGTTTCACACAAACGTGTCTGATTTCAATCAACAGGTCTACGATGCGTCACTCTTGAATCACTTGGCCGATGTTCTCGCATCGAGAGAGTTTCAGGCTGATGCCATTGATCTCCACGCCTTGACCCATGAGGGCTGGAACCTGAAACTGTTTACGAATGCGCCTTGGATCTGGGCGTCCAAAGTGGCCTTGGCCATCGGAGACACTGTATCGGTGACGTGTCCGGGAAACCCTGGTGAAAGTCCTCTGAAGCCCGAGCCCGAGGCGTACATGTTTTCGCAACACCATCTGAATATCTTTGTCGATGATTCTCTCAAAAATCTCGGAACGGCTCGTTACTTGGCGAATTGGCAATGCGTCTATTTTAACGAAGGCCCAAAGGAAAACAATCTCTGGTGTCCCCAAGTCAGTTCCATATGGGAACTGTGTCTTTTGGTGCGATCGATCGACGCTCTGATGGAGAAGAATAATCAACACTCGCAAAAAAAAATTCTCGATTGAATGTATCTATGAACACAGGGGAACGCAACAGTAAAGGACGCGTCATTTATCGGGGTCGGAGCGGGGGTCGGTACATCATTACCGCGAGTGGTCGTCACCAGTACCTTCCTGCATCGGCAGCACCAGCGGCGTCACCGACAACGCCTCCCGGTTTTGTCAAGGTGACGGTTGACGGACAAAAATGGATCGTCGATCGCCAAGCTCGGATCCGAAAACCGGATGGGTCTCGGGCACAGCTTCAACCTGTTCAGGTGAATACGATTCTCACGCGCGTCGTGCGAGCTCATCCGACGCACCTGAACGCGAAACACATTCCGTACGTGACACGTGTGACAAACACACACCTCCCGGTCAATGACAACTATAAAGCAACAGATGAATATATAAACTCTGTGAATCGCCCGGGATATGCTGTTCGGGTGTTTTTCCACAAAGGAACCGGGAACCTGTATTACCGGACCGTCAACGGTGCGTTTCACCCCGCACATGCCAACACGGTTCCACACCACATACGCATGTTTCCACGAGCTCGGAACCAGATGCGTGCGCTCCTCGCCATGGTCCAGAACGATTTCCCCAGGAACGAGTACGGAACGTTCTTATCCGGGGGAGAACCCGGTTCTCTTCCCCGTCTGAGCGGACCGCGTTCAAATGCCGAGCTGCTGAACAACATGGCTCACCAGATTACGGCGCGTGGCCCGATTCATGTGACGCGATACACACAGAACGAAAAGAATCGACTCATCCCAAAGATTCTGAATCGTATCAAGGTGTCAAAGAACCGGTACAAGGCGAACAAGAAGGCTGGTGTGAGTGAAGCCATGTATGGAAAATTCGCGAACGATGCCAAGGCGTGGTTCCGTGGATATCGCGCTCTGAAGCCTTTGTCCGGATCCGTCAAGAGTCCACGGATCCGAACCGGAACGCCGAACCGGGGAACACCGGGTGCGAAAACCAACACGAATTTCGTGACATACAACACCCTGGAAACTCCACACATTGTTGTGAAACGTAAAGGCACGGAGACGTTCCATATCAACCCAAACACGCTGATCGGATTCATCAAGGCGGGGTCGGGTGCGAGCATTGCCGATCCAAACCTTCGAAATTGGCTTCGTATGATGCGTCGAAACCATCCGTCCGAGCCGTTGTTTCAGCACCCGGCGAGCAAAAACAAGACGGTTCGGCCGAAGAATGTTCGATTCACTCGATGAAATTTTTTTTATGTATAAAGAGTAATATGAACACGGGTGAGAAAAACACCAAAGGGCGAGTCATATACAAAGGCCCACGAGGAGGGCTCTACGTGCTCACCCCGGGAGGATCCAGGGTGACAAAGTTTACGAAAGCTGCTCCTCCTCCCCCTTCCGAGCCGAAAAACGACAAGGGTCGAATCATATATAAAGGCCCGAAAGGTGGATTGTATGTCTTGGACGGGAAGAAAAAGGTGTATACGTTCAAAGCGTCGGAGAATAACCGAGCGCGCGCGACTGCTCCGTCTCCGAAAGGGAAACCCACGACCGTCGAACGTTTGGCTGTGATTCGCGCCCGTCTCGCGGCCCATGCGGCAAAGATACGAGAGGCAAAGCCAAAATCACGCAAGAATATCGAAAACAGACTCCGTCTTGCGTTGGCCCGCGTGCGGGCTCGTCAATCCACTCGAGCGACGAAACTCGACGGTGTTTCGACAAAACGATTGTCCATTCTGTTTTGTCAGGAACCCACATCTGTTCCCCGGAAAAAGTGCATTCCCCGGAAAACAATCCTTCCGGTGTATACCGGGACGAACCCACTGATTGATTCTGGTGAGGTTGTCGCCATGCACGAAAGGGATTTTGACAAGGAATGGTTTGACAGACAGAGCGAATACGTCTCGAAACTGAACGATTACGATCTGTGGACGCTTCAGGCGCATACGAACCGTTCACACGGATGGATCGGGCCATACACGTACGCGGGGACGATTCCGGGGTTTCTGTATTATGGAACCTATGTGAACGCTCGCCACATCACGCCCCTGTGGCCCCAGGTACGCGAGATCGTCCTGAAACTGCGACCCCCGCCCGGGTGGATGAACGATTTCGTGCGAGAGCCAAGCGAGGCGAAACGATACGCCATGTACACGCAACACATCAAGACCATACCATACGTGATTTTGAAAGAGGCGCTCGACATGTACACGGCGGACCTCAAGCGGATCATCGCCGGTGCACCCAAAGCAAAGAAGAAGATGATTCTGTACCGCGGGACCGGGTTTGACATCTTTCAGGGGACACAGGGTCACCGGTACAAGCTTCGGTCCTTCTGTTCGGCCGCTTACAATGTAAAGTGGGCCGCTAGGTACGGGGACGCGATGTTACAACGTATCACGGTCCTTCCGGGGACGCCGGTTTTGCTCGCCGCGTGTACGAACCAGTGGACCACTGAAGGTGAATACGAGGTGATGGTCAACATCGACACGCACTACCTGATTCGCGCACGTAACGTGTCCAGGGGCATGTATTACGATGGCAAGCGTATTGGGTCGCGTCGCATCACGGACGTGATCATCGCTAAATAAAACAATCAGGCTTTTGAAAAGTCAACATGGGGTGGGGTATATGTTTTGAGCTTGACCAGAAGAACTGCGTCGTGTGTGCCGACGGGTGTTCGTGGAAATCAAAGGATTCTGATTACCCGTACGCATGGCCGTCGTCGCGTCACGCTGTCCTCGAGTACTATGAGAGGGACGCGCACAGCGAACTCGATATGGTTCGGGACGAATGTCCCGGAACGGCGTCCGCACTCGCGGCTGCGTGTGACGAGCACTTTTCGGACGCGCTCCAACACTATGAGAGTCTTTCGCTTGCACAGAAGACCGACCTCCACCGAGAGACGATGAATAAACTCTCGGAAGGGCTCGGTGAATTTACGGGAAAGTTGAAGAATGCGCAGGCGCAGTACAAAGAGGCAAAGGCGACGTGGGAGTACTGTGTCAAGAATCCACCGAAATATAAAAAGCAGGCAAAGACCCGTCTCGAAGAGATTGATCGGGAGATGTATCCGCTCAACCTGGAACGCACCATGGAATTTTGGGCACACGAGGTTGATTTACTGAATCGGCGCATACGTGAATATACGAAACACTTGAAAATGGAAAAGATGTTTTCACTGACGTCGGTGTGACCGAATGTACAGCTGAATGAGACGATTCACGTTTGCCGGCGTAGTCACTTGGCCGCTCCAATACAGACGACGCAGGTTGTTTGAGCCGCTCTTGGACGTGCTTTGGAGACTCGGCAAAGACGGCGTTCGCGCAGACCCGCTCCGCGTACGCCCCGAAGTCATTTTGTTTGGACTTTTCGGTTTTGGGACGGTTTTCCGACGACGCGCGCGACGTTGGAGGTTCCGAAGCTGTGCGACCCGACGACGTGCCCATGCGAGATACCGGTCCTTTTGGTGGCGCGTCCGTATCGACGGCGGCGGAACGAGAAGGTTCTGAATACGCGCTTCGAGGTTGTTTCCGCTGTTGCTCATATTCTTACATGGATGAGAGAAAATAAAAAACTATGTTTTGTCTCCTCCGTGAAAAAGACGTTCCGGTAATAATTAAACAAAAAGAATGGTCGTGACGTATTCCGATTTCGAGCAGTATATGGGTGAGGCGATTTCGCCATCCATGTTTGAGTACATGTCATTCTACTACGAAACGATTCACGCGAATGCCGAGGAGGCTGTTCACGCATACTACGAGCTTCCGTGGCAAGAACGCGAACGTCTTCACATTCAAACACTCGATCGTCTCGAAGAGACTCTTCGGGAAGTTCCTTTTGATCCGACGAGTCCTATTTACGCAGAGTGTGAACGTATGCTTCACGAAGAGGAGTGCTGGCGCGGCGGGTGGGAAATGGGGGAATCAGACACGGAGGGACCTCGATACGATGAACTTGATGAATTTTAATGAAGAAACGAACGTGCAAACCCCCATACACTGTGTATCTGTGTCCTGTTCAAACGAAAGTTCCGTAAATTGTTTGCGAGATTGACATCGTTTACCGCGAGACGGAACGCCGGTTTCGTACGGTACAACATTTGCATGACGTGCATTTTCTGAAAGTTTGCCGGTGTTGCGCTTGGGTGCGTGTGTCGCCACGCCTGTTGAATCCGACGCGCCGCCTCATTTTTGCGAGCCGTAGCCTGTGCCTTGAGCTTGTTTGCTTCGCGCTGAAGACTCGGATATATTTGTTTGAAAAAGTTGTACTCATTCAGAAAACCGGCGGGCGTTTTGATATATCTCTGCCCTGGCACGGGCGTGTATCCGTGCCAAAACTTTTCAGCCGTGAGTAAACGAAGACTCTTTGGCGAGACGGCTGGGAGGGGACGCGGTGTGTTGTTCTTCTTGGGCCTATGAACCTGTCGTACCGGCGTTCGCCTGAGAAGACTCGTCCGTCGCGGCGTTGGCCCCGAAGCCATACTTGATGCGAATATTTTTTTCACGTATTAAAGAGTATGTACGTCTCTATTCTGTGCCAATAGCACAACAGTGAGTGCTCCGGTCTTATGAGCCGGCGACCCGGGGGCGGCACCCGGTTGGCGCATCAGTTCTCACGGAGTGCTCGTGAAACGATGTTTCTCGCGATATTTCCCGGAACGTGTTTCCGCCTCAGAGCCGTGTATGCCGCGCTCGTTTTTCGCGCAGTCGCTTGTTTCTTGAACTTGTTTACGACTCGGAGAGCGCGTCGAGTTGCTGCGAGTTCCTTTAACATGTTCTGCGTCGCGATGACACGACGCACCACGCCTTTATTGTGCGGTGTGATGTGTTGAAAAGGGAGTTGAACCATGGACGGAACCGAACGTTCAATCACGCGATATGCGTTCCTCATACGTATGTTCTGTGCGTGCATGCCTTCCTGAAGCGCCTCGAGTTCCCGTGCGAGCTGACGTCGTCTGGCGTTCATGGACGCATTGATCCGAGACATGGACTGAGACATGGGGCGCGGAACATACATGGTGTACCCGTACATGTCGTATTTGCGAATGGTATTCATCTTTTTTTTGTGTTCTCTCAAGAGTTGGTCATGTGTTTTGTTTGCATTCTTAAACGTGTTGAAGGCTGTGTTTAGATTCATATAGTATATGTACTTAAAATTTATTCGCGCCACATCGTCATGGAGTTTCTGAAAAACATCACACAGAATGTGCCTGGGTCACAGTTTACGATGTTTAAAGCCATGTGTATCGCGTCGAATGGCCGAACGTACTCGGCCGAACGCGTCAATTTCGGAAACTCCAACTGTTTGATTCTCGACGAGTCTCGACTCGTCGGACACGATGTCGATGCGGAGGATCCGAGACTCATCGAAGTCAACGGCGTCGTCTACGTCATATGTATCGTACGTTCGTGGCTTCCCGGACAGATTCGCGGGATTGCAATCTCACCCGTCGATGAGTTTCGACCGACGATCCTCCACATCAGAAACCAGGCGCCTCAACGTATGGAGAAGAACTGGGCACCGTTCACAAAGGACGGGCGTTTGTTTTTCGTGTACAATTACGATCCTTTGGTGATTTTGTCATACGATTTTAATCCCGAAGGCGTGTGTGAGATTGAACACGCGGGCGTAACACTCCCCTTCCGGACCGAAGCAACTTTTTTCCGCGGCGGGTCAAACCTTTTGCCCTATGCGAATGACATCTATGTCGGGTTTGGCCATTCGCGTCTGTTTCATAACGGACTGTTTTACCACTATACACACGCGGTGTTTCTCGACACACACGCATGGAATGTTTCCTACGTGTCTGAACCCTTGAAGTACACGTGTCCCCCATCGTTTCCGTGTGTTCAAGGAACGAACATTCTTTCGCATTACACGGGGCGCAACTGTATCCAGGACCCCATCTCGTACCTGACAGACGGAACACTGACTGTGAATTTCGACGACACGACGAGTCTGTTGTACAGAGTTCCTATTCGTGAACCGGAAACGTACATGATGTACCCTCCCGGGGGTATTCAGCGGTCTGTTTTGAAATGGACGCAGGAGCGGATCAGCGCTGAAGTTTCTGCATGATGTTTGTAAATTCCTTTGCAATGTTCTTGGGTGTCTTTGGCTTGTTCTTCTTCATCATTTGAGTCAGTGTGAGCGCGGTCATGATGGCCGTGAAATTCTTCGCAATGGTCTTTGGTGTCGCAAACGCAGTCTTCGGGGCGCGGCGACGTGTCGTCGTCGTCATTGTGTTTTATGTTGACTCAGAAAAAAAATTTAAAATTGTTTCGATTTGTTCGGCCCATGCTGTATACGGTCTTGGACAATGGAACCAGTAGTACGCGTTTTTCCGAGAGTGGTCAAACAGATCAACCATGTTGATGACGGATGGGTCTCGGACACAGCCCTCTGGCATGAGGAGATGCTCTGAAAACATAATGTCCTTGTCGGGACAGGATGGTTTGAAAATTCGAGTCACTGGTTTATTTCGCAGACGTTCGGTGCTCAGCATTTCTTCACACACCATGTATTCGTAATGCGGTTTATCCTTGACTCGGTCCGGTGCGCTTCCAAAGAGCCCGTAACGGCGCGATTCATAGATCATTCGACACTCTGATTCGAACGAATCAGTCAGTTCGAGAAATTCTTTAAACACACATCCTTTGGCGCAATGCAAAAATCCGGGGTAGTACTGCTCGAATGCATAAATATGTCCGTATCCATCATCTGGGATCTGATCGGCCGAGCCAAACAGGTATTCCTTGTTCAAAAGGAACATGTCAATGTCACCGATGAGCCATCGCGTGTTTGGTTCGGTCTGCGTGAACCAAAATTTCCCCCACAGTGCCTGAATCACGATCGGTATACCCGGAATCGGCGTGACAACCTCGACCTCGCCGTATTCCTCAGACAACATATGTGCATTTTCAGGTGTTTTTTCGCCGATAAAGAAGAGTTTACACGGTATTCCGAAACGTTGTACGTGATGTTTCGAAATGGCGTTCCAGAAACTGAGATAATTTGGATTTGCGTCACTCACAAACAGGATTTTATCGATACGCATTTGATTGAAAGAGGATAAATATTTCAGGGCCGTTCGGCGCACTCAAGGAGTTCGATCCATTGTTTTTTGACCGATGTCCGATCCCACCCGTGTTTGAAAATGTCTTCACGTGGTTGATCGCTCGGAACAAAGTCTTTTTCGATCGTCTCGGTAAACACAAACGGGAGGTTACACGACATGGCCTCGAGTTCCGTCATGTAATACGGCCGCAAAAGACTCGTACACAGGAAAAAATCGCTACACGCCATGAGTTCGGCAATCGTGCCCTGTGGGATGTGCGTAAACTGTTTCGACTGTGCACACGAAAAGACGCCTCGATCGCCGTGCTGCTTCCACACAACGATCCAAAAGATGTCGGGGTGTTCGGCGGCGTACCGTTCAAGACCATTCAAACCTTTCATCACATGATTCGTCCCACCCCAATACCCGACAGTCACGTCATGTGGGATGCCATATTTGGTTCGCATGAGACCCTTGTCTTTCGGACAAAACACATCCGTGTCCAACCCGAGCGGGAGGAGCGTCACTGGATTCCCACAGTCTTCGTAATACGATCGCGCAAAGGGTGTTGCCACGATGATATGAGATGCGGATCGAGCAGACGCACGCGTCGTCTCAATCTTCGAGTCCCACTCTGATGAGTGGAGCATGTCACGCATTTCGGGGTACAATTCCCAACACAGACTGAACACTTTGCCTTTGAACTGAACCGGTCCCATGGTCGAGTAGACCAGCATACAGTCCCGAGAGGCGTCAAACTCGGGGGGAGGGTTCGGTGAGTTTAGGAACCGTGTGTTTTTAAACTCGCGTTCAAACCATGTCCAGAACGTATCCTCACCGAGACCGCTTTTACATTCGGCAACGAGATAGATGGTTCCGGGTCGAAATTCCATTTCACCCTGCTGAAAATGATATGCGACAGAATCCAAAGCGGTGATGTGTGTGCGATTCATGTGTCGCATAAATACGCGATCACCATAGTCAACCACATCATCAAAGCTTGATCCGGCGATGTTCCCCTCGGGATATCGAACCGCCCCGTCCTTCATGAAACATACAGGCATGTATACGCCACCTCTACTCACTGCATCGGTTGAAATCTGCTGCGCAAAGGTCTGAAACTTTTCTTCATCGTACGAGTACGGCGTCTTTCCACAGTTGTAGGGGATAGACCCCGTGCCATTGAGGCTCGCCGGGAATGTCCCGATCACCTCGTGTCCGCGTTCGACGAGCAGAGAAGATACGATCGTATCCTTTGTCGTACGACGAACCAGGTTATGGAGCCAGTGTGGCGAAAACGCATTATCACTGTTGATCAACACGACATATTTGCCCTTTGCCTCGTCAATGGCGCGATTCCACGCCCTGTATACTCGATGGAGATACTCTGGTTTCCCGTATCCCATGGCAAAGAGCTCATCGTCAGTGCGTTTTTGATTCGTCTGTTCGTAAAAAGGATATCCTTTACGACGCAAATGATCAAGAACTTCGGGTGTTGCGTCATTCGCAACAAAGTAAAACTCAGCCTCCCCCGTGGCGAGTTCGGGTGTATGTTTATGCACTTGCTCATACACAAAGTCGGCATAGGTCGTTGACGTGTATATGAGAGAAGCGATGGACACGTTCATGGTTTTAAAAACAACTCGAAACTTTAACTAAAACCATCCCCAATGTTCTTTGATCCATAGACCAGACTTGACGTAATTGGCGAGACTGTCTTGACTGGCCGCAATTTCATAGGTTTTCGCCTTGTCGTTTCCCGAACAGAGAAGCGACCAATCGTCATGGTGACGCCCAACATTCTTGAACCGAATCAACGTTTTTTTGAGTCCTTTGAAATCATAGTAGCGCGCAATCACGTAGTCGTCGCTGAGATACAGGGTCGGGTCCATGTCTGGTGTTAAGGGCTCGATGCTTGGAAACTCTCGGAGTACCTGAAGCGGAAACATTGTTCCAAACCCGTTTTCGAGCATATCGACCGGTTTTCCGTGATCTTGATTCACGACGTACTTGATTTTCCCAGTCACTTTTTCGGCGCGTTCGGGATACATGATGCCAGAGTATCCGACAACCCCGCCAAACTGTTTCCAGCCCTCGAGCAAGCCGTGAATGAACAAGGGAACATACACGAGATCGTCATCGATCGTGACACACAGTGTTTCCGGATCCGTTTCATACGCCAAGACGGGAAGAATCTTGTTGAAACAGGCTCGGTCATGGTCGAGCACAATCACATGAACACCGAGTACGTCCGTGAGATACTTGATGAAATTAGGATTGAGTGATTCCTTGAAGCGCGCATACGTCTTTGGGACATTGACGTAGATGGCATCCGGCTTGACTTCACCTTTGATGATGCTTATGAGTGCTTCAGCCGCCGACTCTTCGCGGGTCGGAATCACCGTCATCGTGACGATGATTCGCATATTACAAAGTAATAAACTCCTTGACTTTATGAGGATCACAATACAGAAGTGTCGGTGTCATCTGTGTACGCTGATACACGATGTAGTTTTTGTGCCTAAGCATGTTCACGTCGGATCGTTGGTACGCAAAACTTGGATGCCATTGATGGGTTCCACGGATCGGGGCATACTCTGGTGTACACACACGCTTGATGCGTTCCAGGATTTCATTGTCGTCGTAATCGATTCCATCTTTCATATCCGTGTTGAAGCCACCGATGAGCTGAAGCTTTGATGTATGAATCGCCGAACAGAAATGATAAAAACACGGTCTATGCTCCGGGTGTCCGTACCATCCGTGTTGTTCGGCAAACACTTGCGTGCAATAATATACATTCGGATCACCACGTTCGTTCAAGAATTTCAGAAAATCGTCATCGTGTGTGACTTCAGGGTTTTGGATGATGATCCACTCGCCCGTCGCGTACGTGAGTGCGAGATTATATGCAACCACGGGGTTTACCCACGTCTTTTTGTCACGTGGGATACGTATGAGTGTGATCCCTACAATGTCAGAGATGTCATGACACTGGTCCGACCCGTCGTCGACGACGATGATTTCGTACTCATTCTTCGGAATGGAAGATGCATGAATGGTTCGAAGCGTTTTGAGAAACTGCGTTCGTCTGTTAAAGTACCCCATGACGATGCTGAACTTCATTGCTATATAAAAAAGTAACGTGTTGCTTTTATATATACATGAGTTACACTATCCGACCGAACTTTCTTCGGCCCGATCACGCACTTCAGGTTCAGGAAGACATTTTGAATCTGCCGTTGGATGCTTGGGATCGATATGACAACCCGTTTGAGCGGAAATGGACGCTCCGTGACAAAACACGTGTTGCTGATATCTTTGACACGCTCACGTCCGATGCGTTCATCCAAGACATGGAACAGACGTTTGCGTGTTCGCTCGTCCGTGACGAACACAAACTGTATTGGGGTGTTCACATGTTCGGAGACGGAGACTTTTTGGAGATGCACCTGGATGCCGGTGTTCACCCGATTCAAAAACTCAAGAAGCATCTGACGGTCGGTCTGTACCTCAGTAAAAACTGGTCGGAGGCCAACGGGGGAAACCTCGTGTTTTCAGACGGCACAACCGTTGCGCCCACGTTCAACACATTCGTTGCTTTTGAAAACACACTCGACGCGTGGCACGGCAGTCCTTTGCCTGTCCGATGCTCCGGTGACCAGAAGCGACTCTTTGTCACAGTTTCTTTCCTGTCTCGAGACCCACCGGTCAATCTCCGTGAAAAGGCGTTCTTCTCGTCAGGTGAAAAAAACTATATGAAGAAGCGTTTAGCCGACGAGCGTGCCAATTCATTCACGTATAAGAATGTTTACAAATGGAACAAAAAAGTCGTCGTCACCATCACAGGCATTCGTCCGGATTTCATACGAATGTCCGAACTGTTCAAAAAGTTTGATGATCAGTTTTTCCACGTGCTCGTACACACCGGTCAACACTATGACCCCCTTCTGTCGGACGTGTTTTTTCGAGACCGACGTCCGGATTTTACGCTCGAGACGGGCCGTACAAGCACGAATCACTTTGAGCAGCTGTCGTATCTTTCGGTCGCCATCCCACGTCTCTTTGCTGATGAAGGCATTCGCCCGGATCTCATTGTGTTTCTCGGCGACTCAAACACTGTTGGCGTGTCTTTTCCGCTCAAAAAACAGGGGTACAAAATTTGTCACATCGAAGCCGGCATGCGTTCGGGTGATCGACGCATGCTCGAAGAAATCAATCGGACCGTGTGTGATCATTGTAGCGACATTCACTTTGTGTACCACGATGAATACAAGAAAAACCTCGAACGCGAAAATATTCGAGATGACGTGTACGTCGTCGGAAACACGATTGTCGAAGTGGCGCGCCAGTTTCGTTTCACAGAGCCGAAACGCTTGGACACAATACTGTTAGACATTCATCGTCCTGAAAATTTCCAGGATCCGGATCGCTTGCGTGCAATCATACACTTTGCGAATGAATGTTTCGATCGGTACGCCATTCCCGTGAATGTCCTCTATTTTAAGCGTTTCATGGACAGTATCACCACACACGCGATTTCTCTCGGACACGTTCAGGTCATTCCACTCATGTCACAGCGTGAATATCTCGAGACGGTGTATCACGCTCGGTGTCTCATATCAGACAGCGGAACCGGACAAGAAGAGCCCGCCTTGTTCGGGACACGTGTGCTTGTTCCCCGTGATTACACGGAGCGACCCCAGAGCTATGCCGCACACTGTAGTTTTCATTTGACGCTGGATCCTCTCAACTCGGCCGATGCGTTTGAGTGGCTCGAAAAGGAACACACGATGGATACCTCATGGCTCGGCGATGGAACGACGAGCGATCAGATTGTTACACGTATTAAAGATTTTTTAGGCTGAAACGGTATGAAGCTTTTAATTATTGGCGGAACAGGGTCCCTCGGGCATCAGCTTGTCGAGAAATACAAACAGCACTATGACATTTCGATATGTTCTCGTGACGAAACGAAACAGTGGACGATGAAAATGGAGTATCCGATGGTTCAGTTTATCTTGTGTGACATCCGGGACAAACACAAAATCACTCGCGTCATTGATAGTGTTCAGCCACATGTCGTTATTATTGCGGCAGCCATGAAACACATTGACCGGTGCGAAGAAGACATTCATGAGTGTATCGCGACAAACATTCTCGGCATTAAAAATGTATTGGACTGTATGGTTCCATCTGTGCACACCGTTTGTTTCATAAGCACGGACAAGGCGTGTAGCCCGGTCAATGCGTACGGGATGTCAAAGGGGCTCTGTGAATCCATGATGATTGAAAAGGCGTTGACCGACACCACTCGAAAGTATGTGACGGTTCGGTACGGAAACGTGCTCAACTCTCGGGGAAGTATCATTCCGACACTGCACACCATGGGTCAAAACCCTCAAGTCACGGAGTTTGTGTTGACACATAATGACATGACCCGGTTTATCATGACACTCGAACAGAGTGTCGATTTGATTGATCACGCAATCACACAGGCGTGTTCGGGTGACATTGTCATCCCACGTCTCGTCTCAATGAAAGTCCGTGACCTCTTTGATATTTTTTCAGAAATGTATGACAAGCCAATTCGAATCGCCTCGTCTCTTCGACCTGGTGAACGGATGTTTGAAACGCTGATCAACGAAACACAGGCACGTCGTCTGGTTAAGGGATCTGACTACATGTACATCAGACCACGTCAGCTGTTTCCCGAGAATGATGTATATGAATACACGAGCACGATGAACCGACTCAACCGCGCAGACTTGCTCGAGCTCCTCACATCTCTGCGCCTATTGACTTTTGCTCCTTGATTTGGTCAAGGAGCTCAGGGATGTCATTGGACATCATGGGGTAGGCGGACGACAATGTCATGTTTTTGTTGGTTCCGTGCCAATCGAGATGTGGAATGATGTACGTATCGATATCGTACACATCAGCAATCATCGTGATGAGTGTCAACTTTGACACTGGATTTGGGCTAAACACATGGCGTACACCGATCCAAAAGTTTTGGGTCTCTATGACCTGACGAACAATCTTCGAGAGCTGCCAACACGTGACACCGTTCCATATATGGTTCGTAAACCCGTGGATCCGTTCCCCTTTTCGTGTACGAACCCACTCGAGCAACGACCGTTTGTTTCGTGCTTCTTCGCCGATGATTGACGTACGGAGAATCGTTCCATACGCTGCATCCCCATTGGCCTTTGATCGTCCGTATGCAGTCTCTGCGTCTGGGACATCCTGTTCGGTATACATACCGCGCGATCCAGAAAACACACAGTCTGTCGAAAAGTGTATGAGATGTGCTTTTTTCGACCGACACAGCTCCCCGAGCTCGAGAGGAAACGTCGTATTGAATGTGTAGTCGGTAGACCCGGAGTGCGGAATCACTCCAGCGGCGTTTATGACGACGTCCCCTTCGTTCAGTTCATATGAGGCGTCCCGCCCGAGGCAGATTGCTTCCGGAAACTGTTTCTTCATGTACCGTCCGAGCATCCCGGTCGACCCAAAAATATACACAACCATGCCTTTAAAGACGAGGCTATTCTCTAATACAATGCCCATTCCACGACTTTTGTTCACGTATTGGGAAGGTTCGCAATTTTCACATCTTCATTCGCTTACACTCGTGACTCTTCATAAGAACAATCCACAGATTCCGATACGAATCTACACGGCAGAGGAACCAGCCCATGAGAGTGACAAGTTTCAATGGAGTACATGCGAACACCGTACACAGATCACACGGACGGTGTCGCCGTTTGAATCAGTACCGGAGATGTGTACGGTCGTGCCCCTCTCATGCGTTTCCGGTATCTCATCCGTTGTTCATCGAGCCGATTACGTACGGATCGTAAAACTCTATGAACACGGTGGCATGTGGTTTGACTTTGATATTCTGTTTCTCCGACCGATTCCGACGAGTATCTTTGACACCACGTCATTCGCATATCACATGTACGAAAACACGTTTCCGACGGGTATTGTGTTTGCTTCTCCGAACAACGTACACGTGCGTCGCATCTACGAGCTCTTACAATCGAAAGATCTGTGTGCTCTTGATACGTACCAAGGGATAGGCCCAGACCTCTGGAAAACGTTGATTCCGATCCCCGATGACGGTGATACGCTCCTGCTGGAGACGCGCTCCGTGTACCCGTACTCGTACAGAAACATCGATCAGTTTTTCTTTTCGATGTACGACCGAGTGCGCGAAGACACGTGGGGCGTTCATTGGTATAATGGTTCGCATTTCGCAAAGGAATTCATAAACACCTTTGAAAAGTCCTCAGCAACGCCGAAGAGTGTGTGTGAAAAATACATGCACATGCTTAAAGTTTAACCTTGCCAGAAAATCATGGACCATTACGAAACGCTCGGTGTTCCAAAGAATGCCTCGACCGATGACATCAAAAAGGCGTATCGTAAGCTCGCGATGAAACATCACCCGGACAAGCCGGGCGGTGATCCCGAACTCTTCAAAAAGATTAATCAGGCGAACGAGACGCTCTCGAATCCCGAACGGCGTGCTCACTACGACCAGTTTGGATCGGACGAGCCGAACGCCGGTGGAGGAGGACCAACAAACATGGCGGACATTTTCGCACAGATGTTTGGCCAGGGCCAGCAGCACAGAAAGATGAAACGGCAGGATCATCATCACGTCATCGAACTGTCTTTTGATGACGTATATCACGGCGTCACAAAGACGATCAAAATCACGCTGATCAAGCCGTGTTTCGCGTGTCTCCAGCCGTGCGCCCAGTGTCACGGCCAAGGCATGGTGACGGCTGTTCAAAACATGGGATTCATGTCCCAGATGTTTCAGCAACCGTGTCCGTCGTGTCAAGCATCAGGAAGCCTTCCCTCGGGGTGTTTGAAATGTGCTCAGAGGAAACACACGAGTCAGACGATCAATCTGAACATCACCATTCAGTCCGGGATTGAAGATGGATCGACGCGACACATTGAAGATTTCGGGGAACAGGCCAGAACACCGAACGAAAAGGCGGGGGACCTTGTGATTATTTTTCGAATCAAGAAACATCCCCTGTTTGAACGAAACGGAACAAATCTACGATTCACAGAGCTCATTTCACTCGAGGACAGCATCGCGGGCAAGACGTTCACCATTCCACACTTCCTCGGGGATTTCAGCGTCTCGACCCACGAGTTTGCACCTGTGATTGATCCACGGAAAGACTATCGGGTGACGGGAAAGGGGCTTACAAAAGATTCGGATCTATATATTCACTTTGATATTCAATATCCATCAGACATGTCTCTTCGATATCAGCTCACTCCGGTGGATTACGTCGTACAAACCCCGACCCCCCAATGACCGAGTCAAACACAAAGTCAGACATCACGGTCCCACTCTCATTGAACGCGGCGAGCAGAAACTGACCCAGCCCGCGGGCATTCTCGAGGACCATGTTCCTCGGGAGGGGTGTCGTCGGCTCAATCTGGAGTCGCTCCATCCACTCGGACCCGGGTGTAGTGTTTCGGGATGGCGGCTTTCCGCCATACACGTACCAATACGGGCCGCGAAGAACCTGTATGCTCTTGCGACACATGGGACATGACACTTGATTCACGAACCGGGTCCGAACACGTCTCGGCGTTCCCTTTGATGCCGCCCAGTGCGACAGACACTCGGTACAGAAATGATGTCCACACTGTGTTTTTGTGCGATTCTCATCTGTGAGTTCGCAGCTGCATATGGGACACTCGGTCGGCACTTCCGGGAGCGCGCCCGCCTTTTTCGCGTGCGAATAACACATCGTCATCGATTTGTACGCCTTGCATTTACACGGAGTCCCTTTCTTTGTATTTTCCGAACAGGTTTGGCGAACCGGACGAACTTGCTGTGTGTGATGCATCTTACACACACCAAGGTCGCCATGACACGCCCGCGTACACTGAGTTCCTGCTCGCACGGTCGCCGCACACTGCGGACGACGCGGACGGCGCTCGAAAAAATCGGCCCGAAGTCGAATCCCGTATCGCCTGAGCTGTTCCCGGATCGCAATTGGGATTCGGCCCCGCAGGGCGAGAATCTCATCAACCAGTGATGTCATTTTTTTTGTGTTTTTGCATTCTCCAGCGTATACTCGGAGAGACAAAACATAGTTTTTTTGTAGTACGTAATAAGGGATACTCCATGTCAGTCCGAAATACAGACGTGTCTGGACCACTCATACGATACGGGTGTGCACGTGGCGGTGGAGGTGGAGGTGGAGGTGGAGGTGGGAACGCCGGCGCCACAGGGCCAACGGGGCCACAAGGTGTTTCTGGTCCACAAGGACCACAAGGCGTGACTGGTCCACAAGGACCACAAGGTGCCTCGGGAGGTCCAATAGGCGCAACGGGTGTAACCGGTGTCTCTGGCGCGACTGGCACAACGGGTGTAACCGGCGTCTCTGGTGCAACGGGCGTTTCGGGCGCCACTGGTGCTTCTGGCGCAACAGGTATCGATGGCGTAACAGGCGTTTCGGGTGCGACGGGCGTATCTGGCGCAACAGGCGTTTCGGGCGCAACAGGTGTTTCTGGTGCGACTGGTGTTTCCGGAGCGACCGGTGTTTCTGGCGCAACGGGTGTTTCGGGTGCGACGGGCGTCTCTGGCGTGACTGGCGCAACAGGCGTT
>Ga0164297_10001922_pt1 | contig 21227 bp, 22 predicted proteins | sample GEODES058metaG_FD_113539 | JGI IMG/M metagenome (GOLD analysis project Ga0164297, IMG submission 113539) | Dystrophic lake water microbial communities from Trout Bog Lake, Wisconsin, USA - GEODES058 metaG | ecosystem: Environmental > Aquatic > Freshwater > Lake | place: USA: Trout Bog Lake... | reverse complement strand
TTCACATCAATCTGCTGTACAAGGCCGGACACATCCGTCGAAACCATCAGTTTGGCCGCATGAATATAGGCATTATCTGTTGAGATCCAACGCCCACTTGTAACCCAATAATAAGAAATAGTGAGAACAGCAACAATGAGGCCACCTAACATCAAACGTGACCGCAATAAAGCTTGTTCCATATTCTGAATATTATGTATGTGATGACGTATTTTATGCAGAAACGCCTGCGTAAAAGTTTGATTCAAAAGTTTATTGATATGCTGTTTAAGTGTCATGTGTGACCTATATGAACTTCGTCTGCGTTTTCTCGTTTATCTTCGAGCAAGTTAAATTTCAAAATGTTCAATGTATCATGAAATTGCTTGCGCATTTCACGAGACAAGCCGGACATAACGCTGCGTTCAAGCTCGCGTCGATATGCGTGAATATCACGCAAGAGTGGCTTCACATCATCTGTCAAATGCAAGCGTCGCACCCTGCGATCGCGCACATCATGACGGCGCTCAACCATATGTCGCGCCTCTAGCCGATCCACCAAGCGCGCGATGGTGATGGGCTCAACCTCAACTAATGAAGCCAGCTCATTTTGTGTTATGCCGGGACGTCGCTCAAGCCAAATGAGGATAACCCATTGCGCACGTGTCATCCCTACTAAATTGGCGCGCTGATCAAACCGCACACGCAAGAGACGTGCAACGTCATAAAGACTGAACAATACATCATCTTCGGGAGAGCGGGTCATATCATAAATTACCTTACGTAGCATAATATAACGCTGCTTATGAAATTTCAAGGCCCAGTTTAATGCCAAGCTTTTTCTATTTTCTTAACATCCCCCAAACAAAAAAGGCGAGCCAGAGCTCGCCTTTGAAGAGAAGAATAAGTGCCTATTTCTTGGGTTTGCTATAGCTCACGCGATAGACAACACCATTACCATCCTCTGAAAACAGCATTGACCCATCCTTGGCAAAGATGACATCAACAGGACGGCCCCAGACATTATCATCTCCCGCTGTAAAGCCCGTGACAAAGTCCTGATAAACACCTTCAGGGCGGTTATGCTTAAATGGCACACGTATGATTTTATAACCTGTGTGCAAAGATCTGTTCCATGAACCATGCAAAGCCACAAACGCATCGCCGCGCATAGAGGCTGGGAACATTGAGCCTGTGTTAAATGCCATTCCTAGCGGAGCCGAATGCGGCTGAAGCAAGACATCAGGCACAATCACCTTATCACGCAAATCAGGACGCCCTCCTCCCATCGGACGATTATCTTCATGCGCTCCAATATAGAACCAAGGCCAACCATAAAAACCGCCCTTTTGCACATGCGTGACGTAATCAGGAGGCGTATTATCGCCCAATAAATCACGTTCATTCGTTGCGCAATAAACCTCATCTGTCATTGGATGAATCATGAGGCCAGAGCAATTACGAATACCCGTTGCAAAAACTTTCTTATTTTTCCCTTCGGGTGAATAAGTCAGCACATTTGAGCGATATTCCTCTTTGCCCCATGCTGATCCACGCGCATGAGATTTTTCAAATGCAGCCATATCAGCAGGGCGCGGGCCCAAAGTGTCGGTTGCCACATTACTACCAGAACCAACCGCAACATACATTATTTTGCCATCATGCGAGAACGCCACATCACGCGTCCAATGTGATGGACCAACAATGATATCATCCACAATCGTTTCAGGCGCACCGCTCGCTTTCAAATCACCATTCTTATATGGAAAGCGCACAATTTTGCCTTCCATGGCAACATAAACCCATTTTGGTTTTGGCCCCGGCGGATAAAAAGCAATTCCATAGGGATCTTTCATACCTTCAGCAAAAACTGACACAACCTCAGCTTTGGATCCATCTTTAGAAGGACGCAAAATGCTGACCTTACCCTCTGGACGCGATTGAGACACAAAAATATCACCATTTGGCGCGACACGTAAAACACGCGCGCCAACAATATCTTTTGCAAAAGGCGTTACGCTAAAACCATCCATTGTTGCCAATGAGGCATTTTCGGGTTTGGCAACAACTTTGGAGCGATTTGCAACACCAGAGGCATCAACAGGTGCTTGCACATCTGCGGCAGTAATTTTACGCATCACGCCGGGGGCATCACTATGCCAATCCCCATAAGCATCCTTGCCAGTGCGTAAGCTTTGAGCTTGTGCGGCACTCACAACGCACAAAGCGGATAATGAGACCGAAAGATATAAAGAACGCATAATTCCTCCCGATTTATTATTTATATCGACGGGATATCATTACGCGCGGAGGGAAAATGTCAACTGCGCTCATGGCAGTTGTGAGATCTCATGAGCCAGCTTTTTTTGCTCATCAAGTCCAAGATTTTGCATGAGATTTGTCATAGCGGCTTGGTTACTGCGCACACCCCCATTAAAAGCCTGCATTTGATCAACAAGATAAGCTTCATTTTGACCAGCCAGACGCGGCGCATAGCCAATCGGCGAAGCGGCCCCCTTCAAATCATCGCCATGGCAAGTCATACATGTCTGCAGCGATGCGGATGAAGGCGTGGACGAAGATGCTTGAGAAAGTGCCGGCCATGATCTTTGCTCTATACGCGCGGCAAGTTCGGGCATGAGATCTCGCGCAATGGACTCAGCCATTGATGACATGATCTGACTATCGCGTGTGCCCTCGCGATAGTCCGAGAGTTGCTTAACAATATAAGACGCATTTTGCCCCCAGATAACGGGGATAGATGAATCAGACGACCGCCCTGCCTCACCATGACACGACCAGCACTGAACTAACTTGACATCAAGCGGATCTGCACAGACGTGATCCAAACTGCCAAGGCAGGCAGCGGTGAATAAGATCATTAAAGCAAAACGGAACAAACAATCCGCAGTTTTATTGGGGATTATCAAGACTGAAAATTTGCGTTGTTTCATCATAGGCAAATAATTCGCCATATCGTCCCCAATTTATGACCGAGCGTAATGTGGTCTCAGCATATTGCTCACTCATATAATCTTCAAGCTCCTCACGGAAACGAGCAGCTGGAGCTGTGTGTGCGGCACGTTCATCAAGCACACGGCGAATACGCGTGACAATCGGCACATAAGTAATGAGGTGGTCACCAAAGAGTTTTTTACGGACGTCCACATCAGCATCGGCAAAACGCCGACCTGCAGGCGTAAGTTTAATGTCGCCTTCTTCAAGCTCAGCAAAACGCAGCAATTGCAAGGTTTCAGCAACAGGAAAGAGATCATCAATTTCAAGCTGCAAACTATCGGCAAGAGCAGGCAAATCTGCGCGCCCATTATATGGATCTGCCGCCACCTCCTCAAGCATACCCGCTAGCGTATTTGTAGACACGCGGGGCAAAGACATTCCCAAACCAAGGCCGGGGAAATAGCCATCACGCAAACCGCGCTCATGCTCTGGTCGTTGCGTCATCTTAGCGTAGATCGAGTCAACCAATTGACGGAATTCTGGATCAAGACGATTACGCGGATGCTGCAAAGTCACCTTAAATTCTGCATTGATGCGACCTGGATTTGATGAAAGCACGATGATGCGATCACACATCAACACGGCCTCTTCAATATTATGTGTTACCAACAGCATGGATTTAATGGGCATACGTCCTTCAACCCATAAATCAAGCAAATCTGTGCGCAATGTTTCGGCAGTCAGCACATCAAGGGCCGAAAAAGGTTCATCCATCAATAAAATATTAGGTTGCGTTACCAAAGCCCGCGCAAAGCCAACACGCTGACGCATACCGCCTGACAATTCCTTGGGATATGCTGACTCAAAGCCATCAAGCCCAATCAAGTCAATTGCGGCAACCGCACGCTGACGCGCCTCTGCCTCAGGAACTTTTTTGGCACGGATACCAAGCTCAGTATTTGCCAAAACAGACAGCCAAGGGAAAAGTGCAAAGCTCTGAAACACCATTGCAATGCCAGATGCGGGGCCATCAACAGGCGCGCCTTGATAAATAACCTCACCCTTCCAAGGACGAGAGAGCCCAGCAATAATACGCAATAAGGATGATTTGCCACAACCAGATCGTCCAAGCAAACCAACAATTTCACCCTCGTGCAAATCAAGAGAAATGTTATCAAGAACAAGTGAGCCAAATTCGCCAGAGGAATTTTGATAACTTTGGCTAACCTGCGACACGCTGAGCAATGGTGTTTTATCTTCCATCTCAAGACCTCATGACAGACGAAGGCGGCGTTCAGCAAATCTGAACATTGGACGCCACAAAAGACGATTAAATAAAATCACGAAAACAGACATGACTGCCACGCCCAAAACAATACGGGGATAATCACCCGTCTCTGTCGCATGCGCGATATAAGAACCAATGCCATAGGCTGTGAGCTTATCATCACCCCATTTGACATATTCAGCAACAATGGCAGCATTCCAAGATCCGCCAGATGCCGTCAGAGCACCCGTAAAATAATAAGGAAAAATGCCGGGCAGAATGACTTTGGTCCACCAATCAAGACCGCGCACGCGCAGATTAGCGACCACTTCGCGCAAATCATTTGGAAAAGCTGATGCGCCAGCAATAACATTAAACACAATGTACCATTGTGTACCAAAAACAATCAGAAAACTGAGCCAGATGTTGGGATCAAGATGATGATTAAGAATAACAATAACAGCTATAGGAAAAACAACATTAACAGGGAAAGCGGCCAGAAATTGCGCCAGCGGCTGAACGCGCTCTGCAATGCGTGGCCTTAGCCCAATCCAGATAGAAATAGGCACCCAAATAACAGTGGCCAGAGCCATAAGCGCAACGACACGAACCATTGTCACCATAGTTTGCAAGCACGCATCAAGCAAATCCGTCCACGCCAAATCCGCGCTCACATAATCGATAATCATCCATAAGGACCAGCCCACAATTATCAAAATGGTGATAAACCAGAACACATCAATCGCGCGCGACAAACGGGCCGATGTGCGCGGGAGTCCAAAATTTGATTTGGGTAATTCGAGGCGCCAAAATGAAATATGTCCGCACAAAAGATTTAAAGGGCGTGCGATAATATGCAAAAGACGCGTGCGGCGAAATATATCCTGCACCCAAGAGGATGATATATTTTGCGATGCTGATAATTCGACCTTGAACTTATTGCCCCATGCAACAATTGGACGGAATAAAAGTTGGTCATAAATAATAATAACCAATAGCATTGTTACGACAGCAGCGATGACGGCATCAACGCGCTTGGCATCAATAGCAGCGGCTAGATATGAGCCGACACCCGGCAATTTAATGGTTGTATCACCAACAGTAATGGCTTCAGATGCCACAACGAAAAACCATCCACCGGACATGGACATCATTGTGTTCCAAATCAAACCGGGCATGGCAAAGGGTGTTTCAAGTTTCCAAAATTTTTGCCATGACGAAAGCTGAAATGAGCGTGAGACTTCTTCAAGATCCTGCGGAACAGTTCGCAAAGATTGATAAAAGGAGAAAGCCATATTCCAGGCTTGCGAAGTAAAGATAGCAAAGACTGAAGCGCATTCAGCACCCAGCACAGAACCGGGAAATAGTCCCAGAAAAAAGGTCACTGTGAATGATAAAAAACCCAACACAGGAACGGATTGAAGAACATCCAGTAAGGGAATGAGTACAATTTCTGCACGGCGGCTTTTAGCAGCCCATGTGGCGTAGGTAAAGGTAAAAAGCAAAGAGGCAAGTATCGCCGCAAACATGCGCAAGCTCGTGCGCAATGCATAATAGGGCAAATTCATATAATCGAGAGAGAGGCTCTCATGCTCAACCGAAGGCAAGGGCATATTGAGGCCAGATGAGCCCGCGACAATAAGAGTGAAAAGACCAAAAACAAACACAAGCGCAATAAAATCCCAGATATTTGGGAGTGCACTGCGTTTAAGAGAGACAACAGCAGGTGATCTGGTCTCCATAATGCTTCCATCTCCTGAGTCTGAATGAATAGATCTTACCCCAGGGGTAATGAGGCACACATAACCCAAAAAGCAAGCAAGGCAAGCCATATAAAGATTTTAATTAAAAAAATCAATTATAGTAAGCTTCAGGTAAGGTTTCTATTATAATCTACAACTATTCAGTCACATGCGTTTAATTAATAATTTCGGAGCCAATAATGACGCTGTCTGTCAATCAATCGTCACAAAACCTTAATCTTCGCGATTTGATTAAGGACCGCAGAGATGCCAATAAACAAATGCAATCAGATGTTGGCTCTGGTAATTTAGCTGCTGCTCAAAATGATTTGCAACAAATGCAAACAATTCAGCAACAGATAGGGAGCCTAACAGGAACAACTCAAGACGACAATACGACATCGTCGATTTCGTCACTATCGTCAACAGATACATCAAGCCAAACAACACCGGCAACTCTGATCAACGATCTCAAAACATTCATTCAATCAATTATGTCAGGGTCAGATCAAAATACACTGACGGCTCAACAGCAATTGCAGAATGATTTTACTAATCTTTTGGGCTCATCGACAACAGCAAATACGTCGACAGATCCTTCCCTTGCAACACAGGCGACCTCCCAGCAAACAAATCCATCAGTGGGATCAACAGGCGCAAGTAATGGGCCAACGAAAGCGCATCACCATCATCACCACCACACTGACAATGACGGGGATAACGGATCTCAGAACACTGACCCCTTAAACTCATCAACGTCTTCGACATCATCCACATCTGCAACATCATCGCTTTTCTCAGCGGCAACAGCATCGCAATTGGATAATTATAATACAAATCCCATCACCTCAATCGATGGGGCACGTCAGGCCGCACTCAATGCCTATACAATGCTGATGCAATATACAAATACATCAACAGGCATTACATCAAGCAGCTCAAGCCAACTTAATATGCTTCTTTAAATGCGTATAAGGAGTGGTGATTTTACAAAGGCGGCGCAACGCCATTTTTGCCAATAGTCACACGCGCAGTTGATAAATGACCATCAGGTGCGCGCGTTGCTGTTGTCACGACTTCAACGCCAGCTTTCACCTCATCAGCTTGCGCTGGCTCTAATGTCAAAATATGTGCATCAGGACCAATAATTACTTTTTGCGAGCCGTCTTTATATTTTAAGACGAATTGCGACCCATTGACGGCTGTCACACTCTCAGCAACAGTTGCATTAGTCATTGTGGTCTCTGGCAAGACACCCCAATCTCTATGTCCCTCTCCAGTGCCTCGCTGGGCCTCAGGAAAAATGACAATCTGAATTGCCTTAAGAGTCCCATCGGCTTGCGGGCGTGCACCTGCGCCAATAAAATCACCGACTTTAATATCGCTGATGGATTTTTGAACAACAGCACTCACCGAAAATGGCGTGGCAAGTGTGACATCAACATGTGATCCATCTGTTGTTTTGATAAGGAGATGAGAGCCGTCACGCGTCTCAATCACCCCACGCACACGCTGAGTTGGTGTCTGCGCCCAAGACGGCGCAGACATGAGAAGTGAAGCGAGCACACTAACTTTGACTACTGATACATAATTCATAACATCCTCATATCGTTAGTGGCCCAGTCTATTAATCCAGAGGTTCAACCTTTAATATTGAGGCCGCATGATTATTGCCGCTCCATAAAACAGGTTGCTTACCAGATGTATCAACAAATACGCGGCGCGTATTTGTTTCGCGTGGCATGAGATATTCAACATTTTCACCTGTTGATGGATTCATGCGTAAAAAGCGATCGGTATTCATACCACCAGACCATAAATCACCATTTTGATCGATTGTCACATCATAAGGTGCCATGTGATCGGTTGGTACATTCCATTCCTTAAATTCCTTGGTGTTGATATCGAACATGGCAATTTTGTTAGCCCGCCATTCGGCGAACCACAAATGTCCCTTCTCATCAAGACGTCCACGCCGTGGGCGCGAGCGGCGCGTAGGCGTTGGATAGAGCTGCACCTCGCGTGTTTTTGCATCTACGCGACCAATGTTTTCGCCGCTGAAATCGAGGAAATAGAGATTATTTTGCGCATCGGTATAGAGCCCGTAAATTGAATGAGGCTCACCCTTCGGACGATCCTGATAAGGCGCAACCCAAGGCTCCATTTTGCCTGTGGCAACATCAATGCGCGTAATGCGTAATTTGTCGGTATCATTGATCCAGACTTTGCCATCAACTTCCCAATGCTGCGCACCAACCATTGATTCCTGCGTATCATTAGTCGTCATATCCTTCGGCACGGGCCATGACTTAAATGTGCCGGTCTTTTTATCAAAGGCCGCTGCGCCCGTCTGGTTCATCATGCTGATCCAGAAATTACCATCAAGGTCACTTTCTAAATCAAGTGTGCCCTTGGGTTGGTCAGGCAGATGAACAGGGATTGCAAATTCCTGCAAGGCGCCCGTTTGTTGGTTTAATTTGCCAAGATTCATTTCACCAAATTCGGTGAACCATACAGTGCCATCCTTATCGACGACGACATCATGGGGCTGTGTTTCTTCACGCGGCAAATCATATTGTGTAATGATAACATGTGTGGCGCGACCTTTAGGACGCGGCAATGTTTTATATTCAAACCCATGTTTGTCATGCGCACTTAAATTAACGCTGGCTAAAAAATTAGCCATATTACGCGCTTCAGGACCAAAATTGCGCTCAAGACTCCGCGCGGCAACACGTGTTTGTGGGCTGAGTGGCGAAGCCATACTGGCATAGCCCGCCATACGAACCATTGTTTGCTCTAAAAATTCATCACTTGTGTGATTGGATTGTAAGATACGCTCAACAGTATGACATGTGCCGCAATTATATAAGAATTTCTTTTGATCATCGGTTCCGGGAATACTCGCAATCCATTCTGATGTGGACATTTGATCAGCAAGATTTTTAGTCGGCGATAATGTTAAATCAACTTGGGCCCCGCCCTTTGCGCTCACATCAACCTCATGTGATCCCTCGAGATCATAACCAATTGCACGGATCGTGAGCTTATAATGACCGGCATCAAGACGTCCCTGCGGGAATTGATAATGTCCGTTTTGATCTGTCACAACAGTTGTCGACATCGTAGAGCCAACTTTTTTAGCTGTGACTAAAACGCCTTCCATGAGCGGCTCTTTGGCAGAATGAACAACCCCCGACAGAGCTGTGGATGCCATTGATTGCGCACGCACGCTGCTGCTCAATGTTATGCTCGCTGCGGTAAGAGCGGCCGCAACAACAAATATATTTTTCTTCATAAGATCTCCCATCGATTCTTATTTGATATTATTTTTGAGATGATAAGCTTTTTATCTGTGTTTCGCTATAGCTATCATAAGCATTTTATATTGCACTGCAATAAAGTGAAACGGCCTTGCTTTTCACGCGGGAATAAGAGACGTTTTGCATGTGGTGCTTGAGAATGAGCGAGCACGAACATGAGGAGGACATAATGCGCACATTCGCCCGTATGCTGCTGATGACAGCAGCGCTCACTGCAAGCAGCCAATTGGCACGAGCTGACGATACATTAAAAATAGCTACAGGGCAGCGCGGCAATTGGGATACTTCCGTGGGAGAAATCGGCACGCGCGCTGGTATTTTTAAAAAACATGGTCTTGAGCTTGAAATTCTTTACACTCAAGGTGGTGGCGAAACGCAGCAAGCTGTTATTTCAGGCTCTGTTGATATTGGTATTGCCGCGGGCACAGTTGGCGCCATGAGCGCATTCACCAAAGGTGCCCCTGTGCGCATTATTAGCGCGGAAACGACAGGCGCAGGCGATCTCTATTGGTATGTCAAAGCGGATTCACCGATTAAGAGCCTCAGTGATGCAACAGATAAAACCATTGCATTTTCGACACGCGGCTCATCAACCGATGGTGTGGTCACTGCCTTCATCAAAGAAAAGGGCATTAAAGCCAAGCCGACAAGCACGGGCAGCCCGCCATCAACTCTGACACAGGTTCTCTCTGGCCAGATTGACATTGGCTGGGCAGCACCTCCATTTGGACTTGATCAGCTTGATAAAAAAGAAATCCGCGTGATTGCCTCTGGCAATGATACGAATTTCAAAGGGCAAACTGTGCGTGTAAACATCGCTAATTTGAACACGCTCAAAGATAAAAAAGACGCTTTACTGCGTTATATGAAGGCCTATCGTGAAACCATTGAATTCATGTATGGGGATGATAAAGCGCTCGACATATATTCATCATGGCTTGGCATACCACTCGCCATTGCCAAACGCACGCGCGATGAATTTTTCCCAAAATCAGCGCTTGATCCCGACAAAGTTGTTGGTCTTGATATTATGATGCCTGATGCCGTGGAATTGAAATTTATTCAAGCACCTCTGACACCAGAGCAAATTAAGGAATTAATTCAAATTCCTCCACGTAATTAACTCAAAGCCCCCATTTGGGGGCTTTTTTTTAAACAGACATATCGTCATCTCTCTCATAATTGACCCCGAGATGAGCTTGCCCACGCTCACGCGCCAATTGCATTTGCTTATGACGCTCCCGCGCAGAACGCTTTTGTTCGGGTGTCATGAGATTGATGCAATAAGGACAACTCACACCCTCTTCATAGGCATTTGAGGCACGATCATGCGCATTAAGAGGAGTGCGACAGCCACCACATTGAGATAGATCTTCATTGATCTTCAGACCATGGCCAACACCAATACGGCGATCAAAGACGAAACAATCGCCATGCCATTTACTGTTATCTTCAGGTATGGTCTCAAGATATTTTAAAATACCCCCTTTGAGGTGATATACTTCCTCAAAGCCTTGATCGAGCATATAGCTTGAGGCTTTTTCACATCTGATGCCACCCGTGCAAAACATTGCAATTTTTTTATGTTTTGTGGGATCAAAATTCTTTTTCACAAACTCAGGAAATTCACCAAATGATGTGGTGTGAGGATCAATCGCTCCTTCAAAGCTACCGATACGCACTTCAAAATCATTCCGCGTATCCAGCACCACAACATCTGGATCCGAGATCAGCTCATTCCATTTCTCAGGCTCAACATAAGTGCCAACGCGTTTTGTCGGGTCAACTGTATCATCGCCAATGGTCACAATCTCTTTTTTGAGTCGGACTTTTAAACGTAAAAAGGGCATATAAGGCGCATGCGAGATTTTAGTCTCAAGATTAGCAAAACCTGTGATCTCGCGAATAGAGCTTATAACCTCATCCATAACGTCTGGCGGGCCCGCAATGGTGCCATTCACGCCTTCATGAGCAAGCAGCAAAATGCCCATCACACCATTGCGCTGGCATAGCTCAAACAAAGGTTCACGCAAATGTTCAAATTGCGGCAAGGGTCCAAAATGATAGAGAGCATGAATTGTATAAGTCATAAGGGCTGTTTAGCGCGGAAAGAGACGAAATTAAAGGAAAAAAAATAGACACAGCCCTCCCCCAAAAGACAAGCCCCGCACCATGAGCGCGGGGCGTAATGGGGGGATATATATGAGCGTTAATGCAATAAACTCATGACAAAACCAACGTCATAGAGCACGCCTAAAAACATCACAATGCCGCTCACACCCAATACAAGGGAAGCGCCGGCAAAGAGCATAATCGATGATAATAGCGCAACTGACGCTAATACGATTGAGAGTTGAATAACCAATGAGGCCGTTTCAAATGCATGATATTGGCCCAAGGCATGATCGCGCACATGCTCCATGGTCTTGGCTTTTTCCATGAGCTCTTTGCGCCCTTCATTTGACTTAGGATCACTCTCATAACGATCAGATGTTGCAATCCATGCTTCAGCCTGTTTCTGTGCAGCTGCATCATCGCGTACAGCAGAAAATTTGGTTAAATCTGCAAGACTACGATAGATGGTTTGGCGCAAGGTTTTGGCTTGGAAAAAATTCCAAGTATCGCTGATTTGAATGTTGAGTGTGAGAGCCTGCGTTTGCGCTGCCTTTCCTTGCATTTCAGATAAGGCAAGAAAGAAGGCAAAAATGGTTATCATTAAACCGATGTAACGATCAATATTTGAGGTATGATGACCGCCGTGATGGGAAGCTTCATCGGCTAATTCTTCAATTGGATCTGCCATAGTGTAACCCTAATAAAATTAACAGAGCGCGGGAATCGTTACACAAAAATTGGCTTAAAATCCATTGTATTATCAGAGCAATCGCGGTTTCGCACATAATTCAAAATGATTTGCTTTTGAAATGATCAGGGCTCCTCTATAGTCCGATTCAATCATCATCTCGCATCATCTCGAACCATAACAACACAAATGATCTCTCTTATCCCTGCCCTATTAATTGGCGCCTCGGCCTTGGCGGCGGCATTTGTGACGGGCATTTTTGGCATGGTGGGAGGGCAAATCCTTCTTGCTGTATTGCTGTACTACATGCCCGTAAGTATAGCCATTACGCTATTTTCAGCTCTGATGTTTGCTTCGGGATTTTGGCGAAGCATTTTATGGTATCGCTATATCGTCTGGTCCACGACCGTCATTTATCTCGCCGGCTCAGTGCTTGGCTATATTTTTATTTCGTTTATTTCCTTCGTACCATCAAAGCCTATTGTATACCTTGGCCTTGGTCTGACACCCTTTATTGGCAATATCCTCCCCCCCAAATATGCCCCCGATATTTCAAAGGGACCCATGGCATTTATTTGCGGGTTTATTGTCATGGTACTGCAAATCGCCATTGGCGCTGGTGGCAATGTGCTCGATATGTTTTTTCAAGCCAGCCCCTATAACCGCTATACCATTGTCGCCACCAAAGCGATCACTCAATTATTTTCTCAGGTCATGCGCTTTTTCTATTTTGGTGCATTGGCGCTTGATACTGGCGAAACCATGCCATGGTGGCTGTTTGTAATTTATGTCTGTTTGATTTTTGCTGGCGGCTCTGCCGCAGGCTCAGTTCTCAACCGCATGACTGATAAAAACTTTCGGCGCTGGACCAAATGGCTTATCTATTTTTTCAGCTCCATTTATGTAGCACGCGGCATCTGGCTGCTCGTTTATTAACTGTATTTTTAAATGCATTTTATTGCACTGCTACGGGCGGCTTAAATGGCCTCAATTATGCAAGGCTCGCCCTATTGAGGGAGACCGCCATGGATCATAAATCCGACAAAAGTGCTTTGATTGAACACTTTACCAAGCTTGAAATGCGCATTGGTGATCTGCGCCGCTGGAAAAAAATGCATCGCTCCATGATGTTGCAAATCAAAAAGCAATATCAACAAGCCCTTGCGCATCGTGTGGAAGGCACATTAACACGCCATTAAAGCCAAGCTCAGTCAAAAAGCGAATATGCTGATAGTCACACATGCTTCATATCTGGTCTTATTTATAATAAACAGTAAAAGACAATGAGAGCAAAGAGGTAGTGACACAATGGGTGATTATACGAATATGTCGGCCTATTATGATGTCATCATGACATCAGGCTATTATGATTATGACGCTATAGCCGACAGCATATTATCATGTCCCCCTTTTAACAATTTGCTAGAAATCGGTTGCGGCACGGGACTTATTCTCGACACCCTTGCTCAACGGCGGCCTGATATTCACATGACAGGCATGGATCTGACACAAGCCATGCTGGACATTGCCTCAGCGCGTCTCAAACATCATCGGCACATCTCTCTGTGCCAAGCAAATGTGATTACATTTGATTTGCAGCGGCAATTTGATCTGGCCTTTTCCTATGGTGGTGTATGGTATTTTGTAAGTGATGGTCAAAATGAGCCATTTATGGTCAGCCATCTGGCCGAGCACAGCGACAATGAACAAGGCCTTGCGCATCTTGCGCGCCATCTCTCATCCAATTCTCTGCTTTTGCTTGGGATCCAAGGCCCACATCATGACTATGCCAAGCCTATTTCAAATGGCATGATCTATTCGCAAAAAATCAGCCCGTGGGATCACGGATTTATCAAAGATTATTTTTTGCACGATGGCACTGAAAAAGTGATGGAACAAAATCTAACTTACCGCATCTACTCCATGCGTGAGGCGCAAGCGATGATGGAAAAGGTTGGATTGCATTACGAAGCTGATTTGATAAAAGATCATCGCTTTATTGGTTTTCGTAAATCATAGATATAGCCATCACCTCCAAAATAAGTTTTTATAATGACACAAAATCTGTTCTTCCTTGGCACAGGCAATATGGGCAATCCCATGGCTGCCAATCTGATAAAGGCTGGTTATCACGTCACAGTCTATGATCGCATCATATCCAAAACAGACAATCTCAAAGCAATGGGCGCTCATGTCGCCTCTGATGTGAAAATGGCCGCCGCGCAAGCTGATATTATCATGACATCATTACCCGGCCCCGCTGAAGTGCGTGCCGTCATGCTGGGTGAAGATGGCTTGATGACCCATGCACGCGCGGGCGCCGTGATAATTGACACATCAACAAGCGCTATGGATTTGGCGCGCGAATTAACGACCTATGCACATTCACGCAATGTGCATTTTTTGGAAGCACCTGTGACCAATGCTATTGATATGGCAGCCCTTGGCCGCCTCTCTATCTTTGTGGGTGGTGATCAACATATCTATGAGCAATGCAAACCTATTTTTGATGTTATTGGCGAAAAGATTTTTTATGTCGGCGCAGCAGGCAATGGCGCAACAATCAAATTGCTGACCAATCTCTTATGGTTTGTCAGTGCCGCCACCATTGGTGAAGCGCTGATGCTCGGCGCCAAAGCAGGTGTCCCATTGGAAACAGTCTGGCATGCCATTAAGGCAAGTGCTGGCAATTCATGGGTGGCCGAACATGATGTGCCCTCTATTTTTGCGGGCCATTATGACCCAAGTTTTTCGCTTGATTTATGCTGCAAAGATCTGCGCCTCGTGAATGAAATTGCTCTCTCGCAAGGGTATGAATTGAGCATGGGACGTTTTGTGCAGGGCCTGTTTGAGCAAGCACGCACAACCTATGGCGGGGACGCAGCCGAATTGCATGTCGTCAAATTACTTGAAGAACGTGTGGGGCTTTTCTTACGCCCACCACATGGTCACATCTCACCAAATGCTTCTAACAAGGCCTCATCAACATGACAGATATACGCTCCCGCCTCATGGCCGAAGCTCATCACCACATGCCGCAGGGCGTTGCTGAAAATTATCGTTATTGGGGTGATGAGCGCACTGTCTTCATTCAGTCGGCGCATGGCTGTACATTGACCGATGTGAATAACAAAAAATATGTTGATTTTCGTTTGGGCTATGGCCCAATCATCTTGGGCTATAATGATGCACGCATTGATGATGCCGTCATCAATCACATCAAGGCACATGGCACCCTCACCGGTTTTGCAACAGAGCTCGACACGCAGGTTGTGCAAGACATCAAAAAACTCTGCCCAAATATCGACAAGATGCGCTTTGCTAATTCAGGCACAGAGGCTGTTATGGGCGCTGTGCGCACAGCGCGCGGTTTTACTAAGCGCGATCGTATTGCCATTGTTGAAGGCGCATTTCATGGTCTTTATGATGAAATGATGTGGAAGATCGATGTTGAAAGCTGGGATCCACATGGCAAAGAGGAACCACAAATTATTCCTTTTGGTGGTGGCATACCTCAATCAACACGTTCCCTGCTTGATATTATTCCACTCAATGATCACGATGCCCTCACCTCACTCTTTGCGCGACGGGGCGACAGTCTAGCAGCCATTATCCTTGAACCAATCATTGGTAATTGCGGCAGCATCGCTGCCGAACCCGCATGGCTTCAGTTATTGCGAGATTTATGTACGCGCAACGGAACTCTATTGATTATAGATGAAGTCAAAACAGGATTTCGTGTTGCAGCGGGTGGCGCGCAACAGCTTTATGGCATCTATGCTGATCTCACCACCTATGCCAAAGCCATGGGCAATGGCTATCCTGTAGCGGCCTTTGGTGGGCGTGCAGATGTGATGAATGTCGTTGGGTCATTTGCGGGCGGTGTTGTGCATGGAGGCACATATACAGCTAATCTCATTGGCATGAGCGCAGCCCATGCGACACTCGATATTCTCACCAACACACATGCCTATGCGCGCATCAATCAGGCCGGCAGCACTATACGCGCCATTCTCGGTCGTGTCTTCACGCGCGCAGGCATTGAGCATTGCTTCGCTGGACCTGATGCAATGTTTGGCATTCACTTCACCCCTGAAGTGCCAAATAATTATCGGGATTGGCGACGGACAAATTCCTCACTCTACCGCGCCTTTGCATGGCGCCTGATTGAGCATGGCGTTATGCTCGAACCCGACTCGCGCGAGCCATGGTTCATCTGCGAAGCGCATGAGAGAATGGATTTTGCTTGGCTTGAGGATGTGGCGGGGCGTGCTATGCGTGAAGCACTTGATGAGATGGCCTCAATACCTTAACAATAATATGCAAGAGTTCCGTCTTAAATTTTTGTCTTGATGAGCCGTCTTAGGTCTTATGACAGTTTTGCCATGAGACCACGATGCGCATTTCCGCGACCTCATCTGCCTCACCACTACGCCCGATCCGGCGTATTATGGGACGCGCTTATTCAACTCAATCAACACATGAGGTTGAAGAGGATAAAGAACAGCCCGCACGCGCCACGCAAGATATTTCAAACCTCGCCCATTCCATGCTGACGCAAACATCACATCATCCCGAAGCTGCGGCGCCAGAACCTCAGCTAAAGGGGCGTAAATTTGCGCTTTTAAATAATCTTGCGAAAGCTCTGGGATAGGTCTTTGGCGTCAAAAAACCGACGCACACAGCACCAAATAAATCAGCGCTCAGAAGCTCATATTTATAATATATAATAATATAATCAGTTATTTATATAGTTAATTTAATCTAATATCTTAATCACTTAAACTATTTGGCCCGCTTCATGCTCTCCTTTAAGACAACACAGGAGAGCGTCATGAATACGTCTGCAGACCTTACACTCAGGGATCATTATGACATCCTCGAAGAGCGTATGAATTATATAAAAGCTTGGCATAAAGCGAACCGCCGCCTGATGCGTCGCGTCCGTCAAAACTTCAGCCTTGCGCCCATCGCTTATCCGCGTCAGCGTATTATCAAGCATTGATATGCCGCGCTTCATGTGCGGCTCATCATAATTATGCTCACAAAAAAAGCGGGGTCATAAGCCCCGCTTTTATATATATCGCGCTCACTCTATCGAGGATTAGGACGCTAACGTCTCAACCCGATAAGGCAATTGATCATAACGTCTTATTTTGTAGATGACCGCAGAGACGAGCCAAGCGAGCATAAAGACACCCACAATCACAAAACCAAGATTTGAAAAACTATCATTTAAGTCGTTGATGGTTTCCCAGAAATCTCCATGCAAATTGAGCTTGTCGCTGATGAGCCCCAAAGCTTCAATCCCACCAATCAGCAGAGCAACAAGAACAGATGCCGCGGTAATTGTTAAATTATACCATAATTTGCGCACGGGATGGACAAATGCCCAGCCATAAGCGCCGACCATAGCAATGGAGTCCAGCGTATCAATCAATGCCATGCCTGCGGCAAATAAAGCTGGGAAAATAAGGATAACCCAAGGTGACATGCCCTGACTTGCTTGAGTGGCAGAGATGCCCAGCAAACCAACTTCTGTTGCCGTATCAAAACCCAAGCCAAACAAAAAGCCGAGAGGGTACATGTGCCAGCTACGTGTAATCATTGAAAAGAGAGGACGAAACAAACGTGCCAAAAAGCCCCGCCCTGCCAAAAGTATATTCAAACTCTCTTCATCAACGCTCTGATGATGGCGCAGCTTTTGAAACGCATCCCATACGCCTTTCAAAATAATGACGTTGGCTAAACCGATCACAATCAAAAACAATGATGAAACGCTAGTGCCGATAATGCCGCCAATCTCTTTGAAGGATTCAAGCTCATCACGAAAGACGCTTGCTGTTGCAGCAATCGCAATAGATGCCAACACAACGATTGTGGAATGACCAAGCGAAAAGAAGAACCCAACGCCCAGAGGACGCCGCCCCTCCTGCATCAATGTACGCACGACATTATCAATGGCGGCAATGTGATCCGCATCAACAGCGTGACGCAGCCCAAATACCCAAGCTAGCAAAGCAGTCGCGAGAAGAGTTGAATTGTCATGGAATAAAGACCACGCACAAACCCAAGCCGCAAGATTCACGCCCACCAACAAGAGCATGACAAGCGTCGCCTTATATTTATAGGACTGAATCTCGTCATCAAACAAAAAGGACTTAAGCATCGAAACCTCAACCACATGAGTTCTTATTTAACTATGGTCTTATGTCCTTATGAAGTTTTTGTCAAATGATCATACATAAATTCAGAATCTTAATTATCTATTTTATATCAATATGTTAAACAAAATATGGCATAATCCATGGCACAATAAATGCGGTCATGGCGGCATTAAGACCAATGGCAATACCAGCAAAAGTGCCCGCAATGGGATCAACCTGAAATGCGCGTGCCGTACCAATGCCGAGCGAAGCCAAGCCCACCGCAAAGCCGCGCGCGCGATAATCTCTAACACCCAATGCATTCATGAGCGGTGTGACCATAATGGCCCCCAATATGCCAGTTATTAAAACCAAAACTGCCGCAAGTGCGGGATCGCCACCGAGCCCCTCGGCAATCGACATAGCCACACCTGCTGTGACAGATTTGGGCGCAATTGACATCACAATGTTAGGTGGTGCGCCCAGAGCAAGAGCCGTCATCACAGCGGACACACAGGCCACAACTGAGCCGCACACCAATGCGGCCAGCATGGGAATGAGAGATCGTCTGACAATGAGGCGGTTTTGATAGAGCGGAACAGCGAGAGCCACAGTTGCAGGGCCAAGCATAAAATGAATGAACTGCGCCCCATCAAAATAAGTGCGGTAATCCGTCCCTGTTGCCATCAAAATAGAGCCAAGAACAATAACCGATAAGACCACGGGATTGACGAGGGGATGACGCCCAAAACGCTGCGCAATCGCATCTACCACACCATAAACACAGAGCGTCAGACACAGCCATAACAGAGGCGTACGCGATAAATAAACCCATAATGTAAAATCAGATGAGCTCATGACAGCTCTCCCGTATCCGTTTCACCCAAGAGACGCGAAACCATACGGAACACCGCGACACTCACCACAAGCGTGAGAAAGGTTGACAGGATCAGCGCTAAAAAGAGTTGAACGCCATAATGCGCCAATACACCGAGATTGCGCACCACTCCCACACCTGCTGGCACAAACATCAGAGATAAATGCGCAAGTAAAGATGAGGCCGTTGGCTCAATAGTCATAAGTCTGGTTTGAACAGCGGGTGTTTGGGCGAAACGATCGCGCAGCAACATTACGCAAAACAAAAAAGCCATGCCCAAAACTGGCCCCGGCAAAGGAAGCTGCGCTGCCCGCGCCAAAGCCTCGCCTGCCAATTGGCACAGCAAAATAACACTCAAAGCGATCAGCATAAAAACTCCTTGTGACGTGAGCGCCCCTCAGGAGCCGCAAGCATAAACCAATAATCATGAAACCGCATGATAGACCTTATAGGCAATGATCCCATGCGACGCTTGACAAAGCTAGCCAAGAGCTCAAAACAGGGAGTTGTGATAATATCAATTCGCAGTCTGGACTACTGCCCAATAGAAAAAGCTAAGGACCGATGATGAGCGCTCCCCTTATCGCCCCACCCGATCCAAATACCCGCACCCCCCGTTTCAAAGCACCTGCGCTCACATGCGATACGCATTGCCATATTTTCGGCCCTGATCGTCTCTATCCCTACGCGCCTGACCGCACCTATACGCCACCTGATGCACCACTTGAAAAATTTCGTGAACTGCATGGCAAGATTGGCGTTGAGCGCGCAGTTATTGTGAATGCAAGTTGTCACGGCCTTGATAATCGCGTGGTCACTGATGCCATTGCGCAAAGCAATGGACGCTATAAAGGCATAGCCAATATTGATGATAGCGTAAGCGATAAAGAGCTTGAAAAGCTCAATGAACAGGGCATTAAAGGCTGCCGTTTCACCTTCCTCAAAAGATTAGGTGGTGTGAAAGATATGGCTGCCTTTCATCGTATTGTCGCGCGCATTAAACCTTTGGGCTGGCATGTCGATATATATCTCGATCATGAAACAGTTGAGGAATTTACCCCTCTTCTCAAAAACCTACCCATTCCCTATGTCATTGATCACATGGGCACAGTGCTCGCCGCCAAAGGTGTTGACCAAGATAATTTTAAACATCTCATCAATCTCGTGCGCTCAGATGAAAAATGCTGGGTAAAGCTTACGGGCTTTGAACGCGCCACAGCCACAGGAGCGCCTTTTCACGATGCCATTCCCTTTGCTGTTAAGCTGGTTGACGCAGCACCTGAACGTATGCTCTGGGGCACGGATTGGCCCCACCCCAATGTCAAACATATGCCTAATGATGGCGATCTCATGGATCTTGTGCCACTTTTTGCCAAGGGTTCAGACGTGCAGCGCCAAATCCTCGTTGATAATCCCGCGCGTCTCTTTGGATTTGACTAAAACAGATAAATTCATACGGATTTGCGCTGTTAACATGAGATGATCTAGACTAGCTCTGGTTCATCTGGTGTAAAAAAGTGTCACAACGTCATTATGTTCACAATCTCTGCGCTTTGAGCGCGTTTGTGTATGCATTTTTAGTCATATCGGCGCAGCTCACATATGCGCATGATCTCATTCTCTATAATGGCACTATTGATCAAGACGGACATCATGCGCAAGCACTCCTCCTGCGCAATCACGTCATCACCATGATAGGCGCAAATGAGGACATAAAAGCCCATGCACATAAAGGCGCTCACTATATTGACCTCCAAGGTCGGCGCGTTATTCCAGGACTTGTTGACAGTCACATTCATGCTATTCGCGCGGGGCTCAATTACATACGCCATATTGATTGGGGCGAGGTGCCAAGCCTAGGCCAAGCGCTTGATCTCATCACGCAAACCGCAAAGAAAACAGACCGCGCATGGTTGATTGTAGCGGGAGGATGGAACACACAACAATTTACTGAACGTCGACGCCCGACCTTAGCTGAAATTGAGCGCGCAGCACCCGGGCGTCTCATTTTCATTCAACACGCCTATAATGCCGTTTTAATGTCATCAGCAGCCCTCAAAGAATTAGAATTGACGGATGATGGGCATTTGCCCAAAGGGGCGCGATTTGAACTTGATGAACGTGGCGAACGC
>Ga0164297_10001921_pt1 | contig 21229 bp, 16 predicted proteins | sample GEODES058metaG_FD_113539 | JGI IMG/M metagenome (GOLD analysis project Ga0164297, IMG submission 113539) | Dystrophic lake water microbial communities from Trout Bog Lake, Wisconsin, USA - GEODES058 metaG | ecosystem: Environmental > Aquatic > Freshwater > Lake | place: USA: Trout Bog Lake... | reverse complement strand
TTGGAACAGGTATTTACTTTTTTTCTTGATAAGAAAATCAAGGAGACAGCAATGTGGCTTTAAGTTTTACCAATTCCTGCATCTCTCCAGATAATTTTACTCAATTATTCAATGGCTGCACAGTATTTCAACAGTACAAGTGAGTGACACAACCAAAGTTTCATTTTATTCTATCGCTTGCAACAAAAAAATCTAAATTATATTTGCGGCTATGAGCAAACCAACTTTGTTTACTTTATTCTCTCCGCGTTTGTTAGATATTTATGATGTAAGTAATAGTGTGGTGGTGATTATTGATGTGTTTCGAGCAACTTCAACCATTGCAACAGCTTTACACAATGGTGCATTAAAAGTGATTCCGGTAGACAGTGTGGAAAAATGTATCACCATCGGAAATGCAACGCCCAACAGCATTACAGCAGGTGAGCGTGATGGAAAAATTATTGAAGGTTTGGAACATGGCAACTCTCCTGCTGAATATCCAAGATCATTTATTGAAGGAAAAACATTGGTATTAACTACTACCAACGGAACCAAATTATTGCATATGGCATTAAAGAATGGTGCCGATGAAGTGATTACCGGATCTTTCCCGAATATATCTGCTGTGTGTGAACACTTAATTTCAAAAAAGAAAAATATTATTCTTGGTTGTTCTGCCTGGAAAGACAGGATTAATTTAGAAGATACTTTGTTTGCCGGCGCAGTGATTCATCGCATCAAAGAACATTTTACTATTCATTGCGATTCATCTTTAATGGCCGAACAAATGTACCAGCTGCATAAAGACGACATGAAAAGCTTTATCCGCTTAACCACACATTGGCACCGATTGGCAGCTTATGGTTTAGAAAAAGACCTTGAATATTGCGTAACACCTGATGCGGCGAACGTTTTACCGGTTTATAAAGATGGCGCACTGATAACCCTTGATTAAAGGACTGAAAGATTGGCTTGATAAAAAGATAATTCATTGCATTAACCCAAAATAAATCATGCAAATTCTTTACTCCTGCAAATCAACGTTAAAACTTAACAAACATTTCATCCACAATCGATACAATTTTATGCTAACTCTCGCTTGCAATCCTTTAGTTTTGCAAATTGGTCTTTTCTGAACAACATTGTATTTCACCTATTGTAAATCGTATATCCATTGGCGTTACCGTATTTAATAAAACATATTTATAACAACGGCTCGGAAGAAGTAATTCGCAGAGGAAAAAAAATTCATTCATCCGGTAATATTGAATTGATTGAACACAATGACCTGATGGGTGTTGCGGTAATGCGTGTAAAGGATGATAGTTATTCTACTTATTATAAAGTTCATATCAATCAATTCAGAGATCCCAAAACATTATCATTACGTTGTTCTTGCCCGTATAATTTAAGTGAGATATGCCGTCATAAAGCCGGTGCATTATTCTATCTGCAGGAAATGATGGATAAAAATTTATTGGGCGGAAAAGAAACCAGTTACGACCAGAAGCATACCACCGTAAAGATGAAGTTGCTGGAATTGAAGATGATGAAAATGCTCTCTGCGCCTGAAGCTTATGCAAATGCCGAAAATTATTTACGCAGCAATAAAGCCAATATCATTGAAGCGAAAGACGAAAGAGTGATTGCAGAAGTAACACAAGATGACAGAACTTATAAATTATTGATCCAAAAAAATGAGGAGCGAAATTTTGATACAAGTTGCAATTGCAACAGCGATCAACACCACCCTTTATGTGAACATAAACTGATTGTCCTTTTACAATTACTGAATAGTTACGGGCCCAATTATTTTGACAGCATCAGGAACTGGGATACCGTAAAAAATAAATTATTGTCTATTTATGGTTATTCATTAACGGATGACCTGAAAGGAAAATTTGAATTTACGTATCAGGATGGCAAGCCTTTTTTGCGTGTTTTAGACAGTTCTATTAAAAGAGTAGTAGCTACAGCAAGTGCAAATGAATTAAAACCGAAACCGCAATATGAAGAAATTGAAATGGCCGGCAATGTGGTTACAGAAACAGAAGAATTAGATACACCAAAAAAATCTGCATTAAAATTGGGTGTAGTAATTACTACCAATCAAGTTCAATATCCATACATTCAAATGGAATTGGTGCAGGGTGAAGCAGATGAAGATTTTTCGAAGTATGTAGGCAAAACAGAAAAATTAGACCTCAATAAATTCATCCATACAGAAGCTTTTAGTGAAGAAGATAAAATGCTGTTACAGCAGTTGCGTAAATTATTACCGGCTGAAGTAAATCGGTATCTCACACGCAATTCACCTTTCAGCGGTATTTGGGAAAACATCATTCAGCAACATGATGATGAATTACCCGAAGAAACTCGTCATCTCATCAATGAATACCTGCATCCCAAATTCAAAAAATTATTTACTGAATTGGCATCAAGTAATTTTATTTTCTTCCTGCCGGAGAAAAAAACATTTACGACTGCCAATTTGCAACAGGGTATTGTATCGCAACAATTCATTTCTCCTGAATTTGAGATTAATTATAATGATAATCAGTACGAAATTGAATGCAGGGTAACCTTGCCGATGGCGAATTTGAATATTGCGGAGAATGAAATGGAGAGTGCTTTGTTGTTTCAGTATCACGATCAGTTTTTTACCTGGGAGCGTTCAGAAGATATTCTCATCATCGAAAAATTTTTACCATCCGGTAAAATGTTGGTTGCTGCCAGTGAATGGGGCAACTATTTACAGCAATTGGTGCTTCCATTATCAAAAGAATACAATGTACAATTCGGTAATTTAAAGAAACAGGAAGTTCGTGACAGCAAACCTTTGGCAAAGATTATTTTAAAAGAAAAAGGCGATTACTTATTGTTTCAACCCATTTTCACTTACGAAGGGTATGATGTAAAAGTGGGTGATAAAGAAAAAATTGTTGTGCCGCTGGCCGATAAATTATTACTGATACAAAGAAATATAGAAGCAGAAAAAAATTTCCTTCAAAAAATAGAAAACCTTCATTCGCAATTTATTCATCCTGCTGAAAGTGATGCACTGGCATTAAAAGGAACAGATGTTTTAAAAAATAATTGGTTCTTTTTATTTGTAGATGCCGTAAAAGAAATGAATGTGGATGTATATGGATTTGATGCGCTGAAAAATTTTCGTTTTAATACAGCTAAACCCTCTACTAAAATTTATATCAGTTCGCATACAGATTGGTTTGACGCAAAAGTGGAAATTCAATTTGGTGAACAAAAAGTAACCGTTGCCGATGTAAAAAAAGCATTGGCCAACAAACAGCAATTTGTGCAATTAGAAGATGGCACATTGGGTATTTTACCGGAAGAATGGATTCGCAAATATTCATTGTTATTTAAAGTGGGTGAAGGAAAAGTTGATAACATGAAATTGAGTAAATATCAATTCAGTGTTATTGAAGATCTGTATCAATTGCGCGATGAAGAAGAATTGTTTATTCAGTTAGAAGAAAAATATGAAAGACTGAAAGACAATCATTCCATCAAACCAATCAATCCGCCTGCACATTTGGTAGATGTATTACGACCGTATCAGGAAAGCGGTTTTCAATGGTTGAATTATTTAAGCGAAGTGCAATGGGGCGGCATATTAGCCGATGATATGGGTTTGGGTAAAACCATTCAGGCACTATCTTTCTTACATCATTTAAAACAAGAAAACGAAAGTTTAAAAGCATTGGTGGTTTGTCCAACAACATTGATGTTTAACTGGCAGAATGAAATAAAAAAATTCACACCCACCTTACATTATTATACGCATCATGGCGGTGCAAGAGATCATGATAATATTTTAGATGAAAAAAATGAGATCATCATCACTACCTACGGAACATTAAGAAGCGATATCAAACAATTTATTGATGTGCAATTTGATTATGTGATATTGGATGAAAGTCAGGCAATAAAAAACCCGGGCAGCAAAGTGGCCAAAGCAGCATGTTTGCTGAAAGCAAGGAACAGACTGTGTTTGAGCGGTACGCCTTTACAAAATAATACATTCGACATATTTGCACAGATGAATTTTTTAAATCCGGGCATGCTGGGAAGTATGGAATTTTTTAAACAGGAATTTTCAGTGCCGATTGATAAGTTCGGAGAAAAAGAACAGAAAGAACATTTGCGCAAATTATTGTATCCGTTTATTTTAAGAAGAACCAAAGAACAGGTAGCCAAAGATCTTCCTGAAAAACAGGAAATGGTTTTGTTCTGCGATATGGGTGAAGAGCAAAGAAAAATTTATGATGCGTACAGAAATGATTATCGCGATAAAATTTTAGGCACAGTAGAAGAACAAGGCATTCAAAAATCTCAATTAACCATTTTACAAGGTTTAATGAAATTGAGACAGATATGTGATAGCCCTGCAATCGTAAATGAACAGGAAAAATTTCCGAATGTATCAGTGAAGCTGGAAGAGTTGGGAAGAGAGATCACTGAAAACATCAGCAATCACAAAGCGTTGGTGTTCTCGCAATTTCTCGGCATGTTGGCATTGATTAAGGAAAAGATGAAAGAGCTGGGTGTGGATTATGAATATTTTGATGGCAGCACTTCGGCAAACGACAGAGAAAAAGCCATCAATCGTTTTCAAAATGAAGACAGCTGCAGGGTATTTTTAATTTCATTGAAAGCAGGTGGCGTAGGTTTGAATTTAACAGCTGCAGATTATGTATATATAGTTGATCCCTGGTGGAATCCGGCAGTAGAGCAACAGGCGATTGACAGAACACATCGCATTGGCCAAACAAAAAATGTATTTGCTTACCGGATGATTTGTACTGATACAGTAGAAGATAAAATTTTAAAATTGCAGGAACGTAAACGCAATCTTGCAAGAGATTTAATTACCGATGATGAGGGCTTTGTAAAATCACTGACGAAAGAAGATGTGGAGTATTTGTTTAGTTAATCAACATACTCGTGCAAAATTTTAATATCTGGCACAACTATGTATGGCAATCTTAGTTTTGATCTGATTACAATAGGTATTTATCATTTTCACATTATCTATTTCATATGCAAAATCGCCGGTATTCACCGAGCGACCTACCGACCGATATTTCTCACCGATTTTTTATACACCTGAGCCAACAATCAGGTTAGCTTGCCGTTTATATCAACATAATTACCCTTTCATGAACAAAGCGGTAATTTTACTCCCGGAATAACCTAAGTAACTAAACTATGAAGAAGATTTTATTTTTATTGGCAGGCATGTTTACCATGATTTTGGTAAATGCACAGAATATTGGAACAATCAGAGGAAAACTAGTAGACAGTATCGGCAAGCAATCTTTACAGGATGCTACAGTTACAATTGTAAAAGGCAAAGACTCAGTTTATTCCTTAGCTAAACAAGATGGCAGTTTTGAATTGAAAAATGTTCCCATCGGCAATGCACAATTAAAAGCCAGTTTTAAAGGATATTTCACCCTTACTAAAAATATTTTTATTTCATTAACCAATCCAACGGTTAATTTGGGTAATTTATACATGTCGATGAGTTCGGATACCTTACCAACGGTTACGGTAACAGAATCTCCGATTAAAATGAAACATGATACCATTGAATACAATGCCGGCAGTTTTCATACCAAACCCAATGCTGTAGCTGAAGATCTGTTACAAAAATTACCCGGTGTAGATGTTGACAAAACTACCGGCAATATTAAAGCACAAGGCGAAACAGTGCAAAGAGTATTGGTAGACGGAAAACGTTTTTTTGGTGATGATCCTAAAATGGCTACCAGGAATTTACCGCCCGATGTAATTGATAAAGTACAAATATTTGATGATTTAAGTGATCAAGCAAAATTCACCGGCTTTGATGATGGCAACAGGGTTAAGACCATCAACTTCACTACCCGAAAAGATAAACGTAAAGGTTATTTTGGTAAAACAGTAGCCGGTATTGGAACAGACGGAGATTATGATGAAAGCTTTAACATGCATCGCTTTAATGGCAACGAACAGATTTCATTATTAGGTCAGGCGAATGATGTAAACAAACAAAATTTTACGCCGCAGGATATTGGCGGCGGCAGAGGCGGTGGTAATTTTGGAGGAAATCAACCAACAACAGGTATCAATACAACATGGGCAGGCGGTATCAACTACCGTGATTCATGGAGTAAGAACACAGATGCTTATGGAAGTTATTTTTATAACAATCAAAAAGTAGTGGTTACCAAATCGAGTGGTTCACAAAATTTTTTAAAGACCAGTGGCGGTGCAGATTCATCTACGTATAGTAACAGCAGTTCTAATACTATTTCAAAAACAGCCAATCATCGAATCAACTTCAATATCGAATCAAAATTAGATACGGTTAACTCCATCGTATTCCGTCCTAATTTAACCATTCAGGAAAGTGCGCCTACAGCATCTTCTACCACTTTGTCAACAACCGATCCTAATAATACTTTGATCAATAATTCTGTAACGAAGAACAGCAGTAACAACAGCGGTTATAATATCAGCGGTGCCAATTTTCAATTCAGACATAAGTTTGCTAAGAAGTTCAGAACAATGTCGCTCGATTTAAACTATTCTGAAAGTTTAAATCAGGGTAATGGTAATACCTATGCCATCAATAGTTTTTACAAGCTGAATAAGATAGATACGTTGAATCAATACTATGTTGATACCTCACATAGTTATACATTCAGTCCTACTTTTTCTTATACAGAGCCTTTATCGGCCAACCAGATCATTGAAATAAGGTATAATCTTTCATACACAAAAAGCAATTCTGTAAACAGCACATACGAATACAACAACAATAGCCATGCATTCGATCAGTTTGATAGCTTATACAGTAACTCTTACAAGTACACCAATACTACCAACAGGCTTACGTTAAGTTATCGCTTACAAAAAACAAAGTATAATTTTAATATTGGTACGGGCTTGCAATACACAGATCAAAGCAGTATAAATACCACCAAGAATGTTACGGTAGCCAACAATTATATTAATCTTACACCGAATGCGAATTTCACTTATAATTTTACCAGAACAAAAAGTTTAAGATTATTCTATAGCGGAACTACAGGCCAACCAAGCGTTTCACAATTGCAACCGATTAAAACCATCAGTGGATTGGATACCGCTATTGGTAATCCTAATTTAAGGCCACAATTCACACATAGTTTAAGAATGTTGTATCAATCATTCGATCCGGTTACACAACGCGTTATTTTATTTACTTTAAATGCAAGCACCATTGTAAATGATATTCAAAGTTCTGTCATCAATTATAAATTATCCGGAACACAAACCACTACCAATACCAATTTAAACGGAACCTATAATGTAAATGCTTATTTCAATTATGGTTTCCCTTTAAGAAAACCAAAATCGAATTTAAATTTTACGACCAATATTTCTTACGCACAGAGCCAAACATTGGTTGGCACGGATAGTACCGTGATCAACTATCAACACAACTTCACCAAGAATACTTCTTTGGGAGAAACGGTTAAATGGACCACCAATTTGAAAGAGAATTTTGATATGAACTTTAGTGCGGTATCTACTTACAATATTTTAACCAACTCTATCAACCCTACAAAAAATTCTAATTATTTCACAGAGTCATTTGTAACTGATTTAACTTATTATTCTAAATCAGGGTGGATTGTTGCAACAGATTTTACCTATACTTATTATGGTAGCAGCACACCGGGTTTTAATACCAGTGTTCCATTGTTAAGTCCTTCTATTGCAAAACAATTTATGAAGAACAAAGCAGGCGAATTGCGTTTAACCATTTTTGATGTGTTAGATAAGAATGCAACGCAAACAACTTCATCCAGCGGAACCATGGTTACTACATCCAGAACAAATGTATTATCCCGTTATGCTATGCTGACCTTTACCTGGAACTTGCGCAACTTTGGCAATAACCAACAAGGAAGAATGCCGGGATTATTTCAGGGCATGAGACCTCCGGGTGGCGGCGGCTTTGGCGGAGGTGGATTCGGCGGCGGTGGTGGCGGCAGAAGAGGATAATAATTTTAATGTACACTTTTTATAAAAAGCTGTTTCCTAATAAGAAACAGCTTTTTAATTTAAGATTGTTACGCTTTGATCTGGTTAGAAAAAAAATGCCGTATTTATTCTAAACTGTTATACTTTTACAGTCTCAAAAAATTTTGTTCACCTTTATATTTTGAACAGAAATTGAAACAGTATACAACCCATATTAATCTTTTAGCCAATCATCCCGGTTTAACGGGAGATGCTACCTTTTTGGGTACAGGTAACTTTCTTTTCCTATTGCGACGACCACGTATTTAATATTTATCGTTACATCATTCCGGTAACATTATGGGCAAAGTGTATCATCACCGCTCTATTAAATTTTAAATTTCTCATTTACAACATCGCAGACAAAAGTGGATAATCAACAACTCATCATTCGCATAGCAGATCATTTAGACACGCATTATGCCAAACGCATTACTGACGAGATGGAAGCATCTGCAAAAGCAAGAGGAACAGGAATTGCCAAACGTTCACCTGAATATGTGGCAACCAAAATGCTGGAAGGCAAGGCCGTAATTGCAGTAACATCAACCGGGCAATGGGTTGGGTTTTGTTATATAGAAGAATGGAGCCACGGAAAATTCGTTGCCAATAGCGGATTAATTGTTGCACCTGAATTCAGAAAAAGCGGTGTTGCTAAACAGATCAAACAAAAAATATTCAACCTGTCGAGGGAAAAATATCCCGATTCAAAAATATTTGGGTTAACAACAGGGTTAGCAGTGATGAAAATAAACAGCGAACTGGGCTATGAACCTGTAACTTATTCAGAGTTAACAGATGATGAAGAATTTTGGGCCGGCTGTAAAAGCTGTGTGAATTATGATATTTTGATGAGCAAGGATAGAAAGAATTGTATGTGTACAGCGATGCTGTTCGATCCCAAAGACCATTACGAACCAAAAGAAACAAAAGAATATTTTGAGGAGAATAAAAAAGGATTGGAAAGATTATTGCGTTTTAAACAATGGAAATTATTAAAACCTTTTTTTGATAAGGAAAACAATGGTTCCTCTGCTTTAAAAGCGATCTTTCATTTATTGTTTCATTTTTAAAAGAACTTCTTTTAATAGAAAATACTATCAGTCATGTCAACAAAAAAAGTAGTCCTGGGATTCAGCGGCGGATTGGATACAACCTTCTGTGTAAAGCATTTTGAAGATAAAGGGTATGAAGTGCACAGTATTATTGTAAACACCGGCGGATTCAGTGAAGATGAATTAAAAAAGATAGAAGCTCATGCTTATGCATTGGGCGTAAAAACACATACCACTGTCAACGCGGTAAAAGGTTATTACGATAACATTATTAAGTTTCTGATTTTTGGAAACGTATTAAAGAATAATACTTATCCATTGAGTGTAAGTGCTGAAAGATTAAGTCAGGCTTTGCATATAGCAGAACATGCTAAAAAACTGAATGCGGATGCAGTAGCGCATGGCAGTACCGGTGCAGGAAATGACCAGGTACGCTTTGATATGATCTTTCACATCATGATTCCCGGTATTGAGATTATTACTCCCATCCGCGATCTTAAATTAAGCAGAGAAGCAGAGATTGAATATTTAAAGAAGAAAGGTGTTGCCATGAATTTTGATAAAGCCGTTTATTCGATCAATAAAGGTTTATGGGGAACCAGTGTAGGCGGTAAAGAAACACTAAACAGTAAAGGCATTTTACCTGAAGAAGCCTGGCCTACGCAAGTAACAAAAACAGTAGCTGAAGAAGTTAAATTAAGCTTTACAAAAGGCGAATTGAAAGCTATAAACGATAAAGCATTCGACCATCCTACAGAAGCAATTCAGTATTTACAAACCATTGCGGGCCCGTTTGGTATTGGCAGAGACATTCATGTGGGTGATACCATTATTGGAATTAAAGGTCGTGTTGGTTTTGAAGCAGCAGCTCCGATGGTTATTTTAAAATCGCACCATGCATTAGAAAAACATGTATTAACCAAATGGCAATTAAACTGGAAAGATCAATTGGCATCTTTTTATGGTAACTGGTTGCATGAAGGACAAATATTAGATCCTGTGATGAGAGACATTGAAGCCTATTTACAACATTCGCAAGCAACAGTTACCGGTGAAGTATTTGTTTTATTAAAGCCATATCATTTTCAGATTATCGGCGTTGAAAGCAAATATGATCTGATGAACAGCAAGTTTGGAAAATATGGTGAGATGAATACCGGTTTTACAGGTGAAGATGTAAGAGGGTTTAGCAAAATATTCGGTAATCAAACTTCCATCTTTCATAAAGTAAAAGAACATGCTGAATAAAGTTTCCAAATTACAGGCATTAAAACATTATCAATGGGGTAATGCCTGTGATGGCTGGAATTTAGTAGAAGAAAAAAATTTATCTGTTAAGCAAGAACGAATGCCGGCGGGCAGTTCAGAAGCATTACATTATCATCAACAATCGCAGCAATTCTTTTTTATCCTAAAAGGAATTGCCACATTTGAAATAGAAAATGAAACAATTGAAGTAAAAGAACAGGAAGGAATTCATGTTAAAGCAGGATCAAAACATCGCATCATCAATAACACAATAAAAGAACTGGAGTTTATTCTTTGTTCGCAACCTTCAACAGTAAACGACAGAATTATTGTACCCCTAACCCCTAAAGGGGAATAAAAAATATTTTATGAGTAATAAAGAAAATAAAATCAATCATCATAACTCCCCTTCAGGGGCCGGGGGTATTAAATCAGGTATTATAGGAGGCGCAGGATATACCGGAGGAGAATTGATTCGATTATTAATCAATCATCCCGAGGTAGATATTACTTTTATCAATAGTGCCAGTAATGCAAACAAATATGTTCACGAAGTGCATAAGGATTTAATTGGCGAAACAGATATCATTTTTACAAATGATACCTCCTTTTTAAGGGTTGGGGGCATTGATGTATTGTTTTTATGCGTAGGACATGGTGATGCAAAGAAATTTTTAGAAGTGAATGCAATTGATGATAAAATCAAAATCATCGATTTATCACAAGATTTCCGCATCAGTCAACAGTCAACCGTCAACAGCCGGCAGTTTGTTTACGGTCTTCCTGAATTAAATAAAACGGCAATTCAATCAGCGAGTAACATAGCCAATCCCGGTTGTTTTGCAACGGCCATTCAATTAGGATTATTGCCATTGGCACAAGCCGGGGTGTTGGGAGATGTATACACAACAGGCATTACAGGCAGCACCGGTGCAGGGCAAAGCCTAAGTAACACATCACATTTTAGCTGGCGTGCAAATAATATTCAGGCATATAAAACTTTGCAACATCAACATATTCATGAGATACATCAAAGCTTGATTCAATTGCAGGAGAATGATGGAGTACACGTACACTTTATACCCTGGCGCGGAGATTTTACCAGAGGTATTTATATCAGCTCTGTTATTGATTGTTCATTTCCGTTAGAAGAAGTAAAACAATTGTACAAAGATTTTTATAAGAATGCTGCATTCACTTTTGTAAGTGAAACAATGATTGATATGAAGCAAGTAGTGAATACCAATAAATGTTTGATACATATTGAAAAACAAGGCAATAAAATTGTTGTTCATTCAGTCATTGACAATTTGCTGAAAGGGGCATCAGGACAGGCTTTGCAGAATATGAATTTGATGTTTAATTTACCGGAGGATTCAGGTCTCAATTTAAAAGCTGTTGGGTTTTAAGTCGTAAGTATTAAGTTATAAGTATGCAGAATTATAAAGATTTAAAAGTTTGGGAAAAAGCTCATCTCTTAACATTAAATGTATATGAGCAAACAAAATCGTTTCCAAAAGAAGAACTTTATAGTTTAACAAATCAATTACGACAAGCTGCTTCAGCTGTGCCCTAAATATTGCAGAAGGTTGTGGTAAAAATTCAAACAATGAATTAGCCCATCACTTAAATATTGTATTAGGCTCATCAAATGAAGCTGAATATTTTTAAATTCTAAGTAAAGACTTGAATTATTTAACAGAATAACAATTTTGAAAACTATATTATAATACATTAACGAAGTAAAAGGAATGCTAATAGCTTTGATCAATAAAGTGAGGGCTTAACTTATTACTTACAACTTAAAACTTATGACTTTATTCGACGTTTATCCTTTAAACAACATCACCATTACCAAAGCACAGGGGTCTTATGTATGGGATGAAAATGGCGTTCAGTATTTAGACATGTATGGCGGACATGCAGTAATCAGTATCGGGCATACGCATCCGCATTGGGTGAAACGAATTGAAGAGCAATTAGAAAAAATAGCATTCTATTCTAATTCTATCATCATTCCCATTCAACAGGAACTGGCAGAAAAATTAGGAAAGATCAGTGGCAAAGAAGCGTATCAATTGTTTTTGTGTAACAGTGGCGCAGAAGCCAATGAGAATGCATTGAAGCTGGCCTCCTTCCATACCAATAGAAAAAAAATTATTGCATTTTCAAAATCATTTCATGGAAGAACATCATTAGCCGTTGCCGCAACCGATAATAAAAATATTGTTGCACCGGTAAATGAAACAGATAATATTATTTTTCTTCCTTTCAATGATGAGATAGCATTGCAACAATGTTTTGACCAACAAGGAAAAGAAATTGCAGCCGTTATTGTAGAAGGCATTCAGGGTGTTGGCGGTATTAATGTTGCCAATGATTCTTTTTTACAATTGATCAGAGCATTAACCACTCACCATGGTGCCGTGTATATAGCCGATAGCGTTCAATGTGGTTATGGAAGAAGCGGTAAATTTTTCTCACACGATTATGCCGGTGTGGATGCAGATATTTATACTATGGCAAAAGGCATGGGCAATGGTTTTCCGATCGGTGGTATTTTAATTGCACCGAACATTAAGCCTAAACATGGTATGCTCGGAACAACATTCGGTGGTAATCATTTGGCATGTGCAGCTGCATTAGCTGTATTGGAAGTGATTGAACAGGAGAATTTAATTGAGATGGCAAAACAACGCGGCATGTACATTATTAATAAATTAAAAAATATTGATGCCATAAAAAATGTTCGCGGTAAAGGTTTGATGATCGGCTTTGATGTACCTGAAGAAATAAAAGATTTGAAGAAAAAATTATTAAGTGATTTTAATGTGTTTACCGGTGAATCAAAACCAAATGTGATTCGTTTATTGCCATCATTGGCATTATCAAGAAAACAAGCGGATGAATTTTTAGAAGCATTGAACGAGTGTATTGAAGAGATGAAGGCCCCAACCCCTAAAGGGGAGTTGGAAAAAGTTGCTGATTGATATTAAACTGCTGAAGTGTGCGACGCAACAGTTGATGCTATGAAAAACAAAAGCTGGCAACAAAATATTTTATAACAAAACAAAAAGTCCCCCTTCAGGGGATAGGGGCTTATGAAACAATTTATTTCCGTAAACGATGTAAGTAACATCAATGCTCTGGTAAAAAAAGCATTGGCTTATAAAGCCGATCCGTTTGCTGACCGTCATTTAGGTGCTGACAAACGAATTGGATTGTTATTCCTGAATCCCAGTCTGCGTACACGATTGAGCACACAAATTGCCGCAAAGAATTTAGGAATGGAAGCGATTGTTTTCAATGTTGATAAAGAAGGTTGGGCATTGGAATTTGAAGAAGGTGCCATAATGAGCGGCAATACGGTTGAACATATTAAAGATGCAGCGCCGATACTCGGTCATTATTTTGATATTCTTTGCATCAGAACATTTCCTTCTTTAAAAAATAAAGAAGATGATTACAGTGAGATGTTTATTAAGCAATTTATTAAATATGCAAATGTGCCGGTAGTAAGTTTAGAAAGTGCCACATTGCATCCGTTGCAATCATTAACAGATATTATCACGATTCAGGAAAGCCGTCGGCTTTTAACAGTTGACAGTCGACCGAAAATTGTTCTCACCTGGGCACCGCATATTAAACCATTACCGCAATGTGTAGCCAATAGTTTTGCGCAATGGATCAATGCATGGGGTGAAGCAGATTTTATTATTGCCCATCCGCAGGATTATGAATTGAGTGAAACTTTTACGAAAGGGGCTACGATTACACACGATCAGGATGAAGCATTACAAGATGCAGATTTTGTTTACGTAAAAAACTGGAGCACTTTTACTGATTATGGTAAAATGTATGAGAATGATCCTGAATGGATGTTGACGAATGAAAAATTGAAATTGACCAACGATGCCAAAGTAATGCATTGTTTACCTGTAAGAAGGAATGTAGAATTGAGCGATGAAGTATTAGACGGACCAAACAGTTTGGTTACTAAACAAGCCGGAAACCGCGTGTGGGCTGCACAAGCAGTATTGAGTGAAATTTTGAATGTTAAATAATGAATGGGAAATGGAAAAGGTTTTTGTTATAAAGATTGGCGGGAATATTATTGATGATGAAACGAAACTTTCTTCATTTCTACAATCATTTGCATTAATCAATGGTAAAAAAATCTTAGTGCATGGTGGTGGTAAATTAGCCACTAAACTTGCCAATGCATTAGGTGTTGAACAACAAATGATTGATGGCAGAAGAATTACCGATGCTGAAACATTGAAGATCGTAACCATGGTGTATGCAGGTTCGATCAATAAAAATATAGTAGCAAAATTACAATCACATCATTGCAATGCCATTGGATTAAGTGGCGCCGATGGTAATTGTATTGTTTCCCATAAACGTAGTTCTAAATCCCCTTCTGGAGTTGAGTGCATTGATTATGGTTTTGTAGGTGATGTAGATTCAGTAAACACAGCTTTATTAAAAAGTTTATTAGATCAACATATGGCTGTTGTATTAGCGCCGATAACCATAGACAAGAATGGGCAATTATTAAATACCAATGCAGATACAATTGCGCAGGAAACAGCGAAAGCATTGAGTGTTTTATACGATGTTGAATTAATTTATTCGTTCGAGAAGGCCGGTGTTTTGTTAGATGTGAATGATGAATCCAGTGTAATCAATACTATCAATCCATCATCTTATCAGCAATTAAAAGAAGAAAAGAAAATATTCGAAGGCATGATACCTAAACTGGACAATGCTTTCGCTGCTTTACAAAATGGGGTATCAAAAGTGATTATTGGTAAAGCAGAAGCAATACATCAACTCATTTCCGGCACATCCGGAACAAGCATCATTCAATGAATGAACAAACTTTACATATGTTGCATGAAGATGCCATTAATTTATTAAAAAAGTTAATTGCCACTCCTTCATTAAGTAAAGAAGAAGATGAAACAGCTGAGATCATTCAACATTTTCTTGAATCCAAAACAGTTGTTACACATCAATACTTAAATAATATTTGGGCAAAGAATAAATATTTTGATGAAAGCAAGCCTACTATTTTATTAAATTCTCATCACGATACTGTTAAGCCGAATAAAGCTTATACATTAAATCCTTTTGAGCCGATTGAAAAAGATGGAAAATTATTTGGTCTGGGAAGCAATGATGCCGGTGGAAGTTTGGTTTCACTGATCGCTGTGTTTATATACTTCTATCCGCAACAAAATTTAAAGTATAATTTCATTATTGCTGCAACAGCTGAAGAAGAGATCAGCGGACCAAATGGTGTAGAAATTTTATTACCTCGCTTACCTAAAATTGATTTTGGTATTGTAGGCGAGCCTACTTTAATGAATATGGCTTTAGCCGAGAAAGGCTTACTGGTATTGGATTGTATTGCACATGGCGTTCCCGGTCATGCAGCTCGTGAAGAAGGCGAGAATGCATTATACAAAGCAGTAAAAGATATTGAATGGTTCAAAAATTATCGATTTGATAAAGTAAGTGAACTGTTAGGCCCAATGAAAATGAGTGTTACGATTATCAATGCAGGTTCTCAACACAATGTAGTGCCAAGCGAATGTAAATTTACTGTTGATGTAAGGGTAAATGAATTATATACGTTTGAAGAAGTATTGGAAATTGTTAGAAAAAATGTAGTGAGTGATGTAATACCAAGAAGTTGCAGGTTGCGCTCTACTTCTATTCCAAAAGAACATCCAATTATTCAATCTGGCATTCAATTAGGAAGAAAATATTATGGATCTCCTACCACCAGTGATAAAGCCCTGATGAATTTTCCGGCTTTAAAAATGGGGCCCGGCGATAGCGCCAGAAGCCATACGGCAGATGAATTTATTTATACTGCTGAAATAAAGAACGGAATAGATTTGTATATTCAGTTACTGAAAACATTGGTATAAGATAAAAGGTATAAAGCAAACCATTAGCCCTACACCTTTTACCACTAATTTTATTAAAATGAAACTCTGGCAAAAAGATATTGATGTAAACAAAGCAGTAGAAAATTTTACGGTTGGCAACGACCGTGAATTTGATTTGCTATTAGCCCCATTTGATGTACTGGGAAACATTGCACACGCTAAAATGCTTGCCAGTGTTGGATTATTAACGAATGAAGAATCCGAGCAATTAGTAAAAGAATTAAAAACTATTTATTCATCTATTCCAAATTCCAAATTCCAAATTCCAAACGAAATTGAGGACATACATTCTTACATAGAATTTCTATTAACAAATAAATTAGGTGAGGTTGGCAAAAAAATTCACAGCGCCAGAAGCAGAAATGATCAGGTATTGGTTGATGTAAAATTATTTTTACGACACGAGATTGAAGCATTGGTAAACAATATTCAACCTTTTTTTCAATTACTCATTCAGCAAAGTGAAAAATACAAACATCATTTATTACCCGGTTATACGCATTTGCAAATAGCCATGCCATCCTCATTTGGTTTGTGGTTTGGCGCTTATGCCGAAAGTTTGGTAGATGATGTAATTACTTTGCAATCAGCCTATAAAATCGTTAATAAAAATCCTTTGGGAAGTGCAGCGGGTTATGGTTCATCTTTTCCTATCAATCGTACACAAACTACACAGTTATTGGGTTTCAGTGATTTGAATTACAATGTAGTGTATGCACAAATGGGCAGAGGTAAAGCCGAACGAATTACTGCGCAGGCATTAGCAAATGTGGCAGATACTTTATCCAGATTAAGCATGGATATGTGTTTATACTTAAACCAAAATTTTGATTTTGTTTCCTTTCCAGCAGAACTTACAACAGGCAGCAGTATTATGCCGCACAAAAAAAATCCGGATGTATTTGAATTGATTCGCTCCAAATGCAATATGGTCAAAGCCTTGCCGAATGAAATTATGATGATGACAACCAATTTACCAAGTGGTTACCATCGCGACCTTCAATTATTAAAAGAACATTTGTTTCCTGCATTTTCAACTTTGAAAGATTGTTTACAAATGGCTGCATTGATGCTGAGCAATATTTCGGTCAAAGAAAATATTGTTGCTGATGAAAAGTACAAATACATTTTTAGTGTAGAAGAAGTAAACAAATTAGTTTTACAAGGCATGCCTTTCAGAGATGCATATAAAAAAATCGGATTAGATATTGAAGCCGGAAAATTTACTTATTCAACAGCAGTTAATCATACACACGAGGGAAGCATTGGTAATTTATGCAACAATAGCATTGAAAGCATGATGCAGCAAACACTTGCTGAGTTTGCATTTGGGCAAGTACATCGTGCTATCGCTTCACTAATCAGCTGATCTTCATTTGCAATAATTTTATTCTTTTATTTACATAATCTTCAATTATCTTGCCGTTAAATTTATTATAAATGAAGAAAATCGTATTATTCGTATTAATAAGTGCATCCATTATTACTATAAATGCACAAACAAAAACAGCTGCTGTAAAAAAAACAACTCCGCCCGTAGCAGCCACACCTGTAAATCCTTTAAAAACTTTAAAAGATAGTGCCAGTTATGCCTTAGGTGTAAATATTGCCAGAAACATGAAAGCGCAGAATTTATCCTCGCTAAATATTACATTATTGGAAAAAGGATTGAATGATATTTTACAAAATAAAAAAATTGGTTTAAGCGAAGAAGCAGCGAATACCTGTGTTACCACATATATTCAAAAAGTAAGCAGTGAAAAAGCAGATGCAAATAAAGAAATAGGTAAAAAATTTTTAGCCGCAAATGGTAAAAGAAAGGGCGTTGTAACATTAGCGGATGGCTTGCAATATGAAGTTTTAAGGGCAGGTACCGATACTATCAAACCAACATTAAGCGATAAAGTAAAATGTCATTATCATGGAACATTAATTGATGGAACTGTATTTGATAGTTCTGTTGACAGAGGTGAGCCTGTTACTTTTCCTTTAAACGGCGTAATTAAAGGATGGCAGGAAGCTGTTCAATTAATGACTGTTGGCAGTAAATGGAAATTATACTTACCATCTGATTTAGCGTATGGCGATAATGCACAAGGCCCTAAGATTGGTCCTGGTTCAACATTAATTTTTGAAGTAGAATTATTGGCCATTGAAAAATAGAAATTAATATCATTGTTCGTTGTAACATTTTATTCGGGTTTGCGTCTAACGAAAAAAAATTAAATGAAACTTAGAATAGTATTTGTTATTGGAACCATTGTATTATTTATTTTTTCCTTTACGGATTTGGGAAGTGATAATACTACCCAACCCTGTAAAGCCTGTTCCGAAAAGAAATGCAAGAAAGTGGCACCTTCCGGGAAGCCTGAGTCTACACTGTTTGATCCGATGAACCGCTTAATCGCTTCTATTTAAAAATATTAACCCCCGCTTTACTGCGGGATTTTTTTTCTTTGTACTGTAACAAAATTACTTTTCATCCGTATCATACAGGATAAAGCAACTACAATAAATTTTTAAGCTGTTTATGACAGAAAATGAGTACAATAACTGTGTGAATGAATATGCAGATTCTGTATATCGTTTCATTCTTAAAAATTTAAGACATGAAGAGGATGCGAGAGACATTGTGCAGACAGCTTTTGAAAAATTATGGCGTAATAAAGCAAGTGTTGAAAATGAAAAGTGCAAATCTTTTCTTTTTACAATTGCCTATAATCAAATGATCGATCATATCAGAAAGAACAAAAGAATACAATTCAAAGATGAGTTTAACGAATCTGCCAAAACCAATTATCAAACAAACAAGAATACGAAAGAAATTTTGATGGAGGCTTTGAACAGATTGAATGAAACGCAAAGAAGTTTGGTAATGTTAAAAGATTATGAAGGCTATCATTATGAAGAGATCGGAAAAATAATGGGATTGAGTGAAAGCCAGGTGAAAGTGTATTTGCACAGAGCAAGATTGGCGTTGAGAAATTATTTAGTAAGTGCTGAAAACGTTTTATAAATGAGCATCAACAGAAATAATTACGAAACTATTTTTTTACTGTATGTAGATGGTGAACTATCTGCAGAACAGCGAAAAACTGTTGAGTTATTTGTTCAGGAAAATCCGGATTTGCAAGCAGAATTGGATATATTGATGCAAACCAAATTACCTGTTGATGAAATTCATTTTAATAACAAAGAGGCATTATTAAAAAATAATTATAGTTCTATTCAAGCAGATAATTACGAAGAACAGTTTTTATTGTATGTTGATAATGAATTGAGCTTGAATGAAAGAAATGAAGTTGAAAAATTTGTTTTACAACATCCTGAATTGCAAGAAGTATTTACTGTTTTAAAACAAACACAGCTGGAGAAAGAAGAAATTATTTTTGCCGATAAATCAGTTCTATATAGAAAGGAAAGGAAACCCGTTATTTATTTAAACTGGCAAAGATTAGCTATAGCAGCGGTTTTCATGGGTTTGAGTATTTTACTATGGAATATTGTTCCATCTGAAAATATAAAAACAGTAGCAGAAAATCGTCAACAAAATAATGAAACCATTGAGATTAAAAAATTAAATCCGGGAAAAGGAAATGTATTACCTGCTACGACTATACATAACCAACAGGTTATTGCAATACGGCAATCATACAACAAGCAAGAAAAGAAAGAAAGAAATGTTATCAATGACCACAATACAGTTGCTCAAAATATCATTTCCACAAATAATGATCAATCAAATAAAGATGTTGCTGTAAATACAATCCGAATTCCATCAGATAAAATAATAAATGTAAAGCCTGTTTCAAATTCATCAAATAATACAACGCCTGTTTCTGATAATGTTGAGCATTCCAATATCATTCAACCAACAGTTTATAAAGAATTGGATATTGATGAAGATGACAAAAACAATATTTACATCGGCAATATGGAAATCAATAAAAATAAATTGCGTGGCTTGATTAAAAAAGCAGGTCATTTATTTAACAGACCAAAAGATGAAGATGCAAAAACTTCTATTGCAGGTTTTCCTATTACTAAATCTTCAGAATAATATTTTAAAATAATTTTTATGAAACAAATGATGATAACGGCAATTTGTAGCATGGCTGCAATAGTAACAATGGCTCAAGATAAAAATGACACAGGCAAAGTGGATACCATTAAAGCAGGTAATTTTATTATCATTAAAAAAAATAAAGACAAAGAAGTTGCAGACAGTAATCAACATAAAACCTATCGCAACTTAAGAATTCATTTTGGCGATGGCGGACCCCAGGGAATAAAAATCACCAACGACAGTATTCAGGAAAAGCCGCATATTGGTGTTAATGTACATTTTAATAATCAGGACGATATTCTTAAAAAAAGAAAAAGAAAACAGTCTAATATTAGTACCAATTGGTGGATATTCGATCTTGGCTTTGCAAATTTCAGAGACAATACCAATTATACAATTGCACAATCTTTAGGTTATCTAAAAACATTGAATCTCACATCAGGGCCTGTTACCAAAAATAGTATGGCATTAAATACAGGCAAATCATCTAACGCAAATATTTGGTTTTTCATGCAAAAATTAAATATTACGCAACATGTTTTAAACTTAAAATATGGTTTAGGTCTAGAAATGTATAATTACAGATATGACAAAAGCCTAAGTTACAGAAGTAGCCCCAATGCTTTTATATTTAATGACAGCATTGGTTTTTCAAAGAATAAAATATATGCAGGCTATTTAACCGTTCCGTTAATGATCAATGTAAATGCAACGCCACATAAAAGAAATGGATTTAGTTTTAGCGGAGGCATCAGTGCAGGCTATTTGTTGGGCGCACATGATAAACAAATCAGCGCACAAAGAGGGAAACAAAAATATCATGGCGATTTTGACCT
>Ga0164297_10001920_pt1 | contig 21230 bp, 17 predicted proteins | sample GEODES058metaG_FD_113539 | JGI IMG/M metagenome (GOLD analysis project Ga0164297, IMG submission 113539) | Dystrophic lake water microbial communities from Trout Bog Lake, Wisconsin, USA - GEODES058 metaG | ecosystem: Environmental > Aquatic > Freshwater > Lake | place: USA: Trout Bog Lake... | reverse complement strand
GGATCTTGTCTTCCGTCGTGTATCGTTTCCCTTTCATTCGTCTGGTCCTTTCTTAAGTCCCAGACTAACACATCAGCTGGCCCGAAAAAGTGAAGTCACGTCAGGTCATTGCAGCCAGCTTGAACCGCCGCGAAGGCATTTTTGGCTATGATTTGTCCCGACGGTTCATTGTCATCCAGAACCTTCGCCCGCGCGCGGGCAAATTCCGTCAACGCCAACTTGGCCGGAGCATCCCAGGCTGGATTCGCAAACCCAGCGTTTTCATAAGGCGCAACCAGCGTCTTCAAATTCCAAGCCAATCTTTGTTGCCTTAATTCTTCGGGAGAAGGGGCAGTGCTGGTTTGATTTACTACATTAGAAGCGGGTGCAGTAGTTTTTTTACAGGCCGTTGCGGTAAGCAGAAGAAAACAAACAGCCGCAGATGTAGCTGCCCATACAGTCATTTTGAGCTTCATGCCACACTTGATAAACAAGATTTAATTAGCATGTCAACCTTTCTGCGCTTCCTTCGCCCAAGTGTCTTTCAACGTAATGGTGCGGTTAAAAATCAATTTGTTGCCGCTGTCTTTATCGGGCACGAACCAGACGCACTTTGCTTTTCTCGCCGCCAATAAGTGGCAAATCAAGCTTGGTATGCTCGGCGCGAACCTGAACGGCTACGCGGCGGAAGGCTCGCTCGGCGCGCAGGACAAAGGCAGGAACTTTGGCAGCTTTGGTTTTGGAATGTCCGCTGGTTTTCATGCTTTGATCAACTTTCTGACAGAATCTACATCATGCGTGTCGGAAATGGCGAGTCGTTTTGGTGGCAAAACCCAGCCATCCCAAAATGCCCAGCGCGTCGCCAGCGGCAGATAGTCTTTGAGCAGGTGTTCAAGGCTGCGCTTGAAACGGCGGCGGATGTCGGCGGCGGGAACATGGTGTCCACCCATGCGCACCCGTTGCCGGACGCGATCAACGGCTTGTGAGGCTTTGGCGAGCCAGAGATAATGCAGTTCAATCTCATAACCAAGTTGCCGCGCCCGCCGAAAAAGACGGATGTAGGTCTTGCCGCTTAAGGTGCTCTCCAACGCAAATGTTTCGCGACGGCGCAGACAGTCTTCAATTTGCGTGAGCAGCAGCCTTCCGGCTTGGACTGCACCGGCGCTCGGTTTGAGCGGAGAAATACCGCGCGCGATTTCATCAGCGTTCAAGAAGCGAAGGCACTTCACTTCATGCGGAAGAAACTGTTTGGCGAATGTGGTCTTGCCCGCGCCGTTGCAACCGGCGATGAGATAAATCGTTGGTGGGGTCGTGGCCATTTAACTTTTGTGCGCTTCCTTCGCCCACGTGTCTTTCAAAGTGATGGTGCGGTTGAAAATCAACTTGCTGCCGCTGTCTTTATCCAGTGCAAAGTAGGCGAGGCGCTCAAATTGGTAACGCTGCTCCGCACGGGCTTCTTTCAATGACGGTTCCAGCTTGGCGGTCAGCACTTCGAGCGAGTGCGGATTGAGGTGTTGCCGGAAATCGCCATCGGCATCCGGCTCGGGCACGGTGAACAGACGGTCGTAAAGCCGCACTTCGGCATCTACGGCATGCGCCGCGCTAACCCAATGGATGGTGCCTTTGACTTTGCGCGCAGACGTCGCGCCGCCACTCTTGCTGTCGAGGTCGGCCGTGCAACGTAGTTCGGTGATGTGGCCGTTGGCGTCTTTCACCACCTCGTCGCACTTGATGATGTAAGCGTATTTCAAACGCACTTCGCCACCGGGTTTGAGGCGGAAGAACTTCGGCGGCGGAATCTCCTGAAAGTCGTCGCGTTCAATGAATAATTCGCGGCTGAACGGAATCTTCCGTTTGCCGGCGGTCTCGTCTTCGGGATTGTTCACGGCGTCGAGTTCTTCCACGTGGCCGGCGGGAACATTGGTGATGACGACTTTGATGGGGCGCAACACGGCGAGGCGGCGGAGGGAGCGTTTGTTCAAATCTTCGCGGATGGCGTGTTCCAAAACGGAAACGTCGGTGATGCCGTTGTATTCGGTGATGCCGATGTTGTAAGCAAAGTTGCGCAAGGCTTCGGGGGTGACGCCGCGCCGACGAATGCCGCTGATGGTGGGCATGCGGGGATCGTCCCAGCCGGTCACGAGTTTTTCTTCGACGAGCTGCATGAGTTTGCGTTTGCTCATGACGGTGTAACCGAGCGAGAGGCGGGCGAATTCGTATTGATGCGGCAGCGTCCGGGGTAGCTCGAGATTTTCCAAAATCCAATCGTAAAGCGGGCGATGCACTTCAAATTCCAACGTGCAAATGCTGTGCGTGATGCCTTCCAGATAATCGCTCAAGCAATGCGCGAAGTCATACATCGGATAGATGCACCACTTGTTGCCGGTCTGATGATGCTCGGCGCGTTTGATGCGGTAGAGCAGGGGATCGCGCAGCCAGATGTTCGGCGCATCCACGATGATCTTCGCGCGCAACACGCGGGAGCCGTCGGGGAATTCACCGGCTTTCATGCGCGTGAACAAATCCAGATTTTCCTCCACGCTGCGGTCGCGGAACGGCGAAGCTTTGCCCGCGCGACGATATTCATCCGTCTGATCCGGCGTCAAATCGCAGACGAAGGCTTTACCCTTTTTGATAAGCGCGATGGCAAATTCGTAAATCTGGTCAAAGTAATCGCTCGCGTAAAACGGCGCTTTGGCGTGCGTGAGGCCGAGTTCTTTTTCCGCCCAGCCGCCGATGAGCCAATTCACGTCGGCCTGAATGCTCTCGACGTATTCGATGTCTTCTTTCGCGGGATTCGTGTCGTACATCCGCAAATTGCAGATACCACCAAACTCATGCGCGATACCGAAGTTGAGGCAGATGCTTTTGGCGTGACCGATGTGGAGATAGCCATTGGGTTCCGGCGGAAAGCGCGTGTGGATGCGCGGATATTTATTTTCCGCTACGTGTGCGGCCACGATGTCGCGGATGAAATCGCTTGGTGCGGGCGCAGGGGTTTCAGTTTGAGGCATGGCCATAAAAGTGGCGGCCAGCTTACAAATTCCACTGTGTTTATGGAATAAAAATGCGCGGCGAAAGTGGAAACCATAAACCACTCCCGCCGCGCTGGAGGAAAATGAAATTTAACTTACGGCGAATACGCGCGGTAAAACCGGCTCGGATAAGCCGCCGCGTTAGAATCTACCAACGAAACAATCCCGGCCGTGTCGGCGATGTTCGTGGATATCGGCGTCCAGTGCGTCAAATCCGCCGAAGCTTCGATGACGTAAGTTTGTCCCGCCACTCCGGAAAGTTGCGCGGTGACGATGCCATTCACAAATGACGGCGCAAGCGACAATTTGCTTGGCGGCGGTGGCGTGGTCACGACGACAATCGTCTGCGTCAAACTGTTCGTGCTAGGACTGAAATTGCCAGTGGGATCCGAATACTCGGCGGTAATGACGGCGTTATTCTGACCAAGGCTCGCGGCCACTACAGTCATGTTTGCGGCACCGCTGGCAACCGAGATTGCGTTGCCAAGTTTGTTGGTGCCGTTGCTCTTGAACTGAATCAAGCCGGTCGGCGGCAACGCGGAGGTGGCGAGCGGCTTGACCTGCGCGGCGAACGTGATGTTGTCATTCGTGCGCGCGGGGTTCAGCGTCGTAGAGATCAACGCGGAGGTGCTCGCCGGAGTAATCGTCAGAATTCCGTTGGTGAAAACTAATTTGTAGTTCACCGAAACCAACGAGCCTTTGCTAATTGTAATCGGAAAAGTGCCGACGTTGCTGTTGGTCTTCGCCGTCGTTGTGAGAGCAGGGGAACCAAGCACGTCGCTGTTCGTCAAACTTTCGCCACTGACAAAACCGGCAAACGTTGTGGTCAAAATCGGATTCGTCACGCCGTAAGGCCGCGAGAGATTGTCGGCGATCACGCTCAATGTGGCGGTGGTGATATTCGCAGCCGCCGTCGTGTTCGTCGCGGATAAACTGTAATTGCCCGAATCATTGCCCGTTACGGCGAGGCCGGAAACATTGATCAAAATGTTCGTCGCAACATTCTTGCTGGCGAACGCAGCGGCAGCGTAACTGTCCGTCAACGCATCGCCGGTCACGCGGTTGTCGGTGAGGGTGACGGTCGCGTTCGTTGTGCCGTCGTAAATCTTGTTCACGCCCTTCGCGGTGATGACGAGCGTGCGCGGCGTGATGCTCGCGGTCGCGGCCGGCTGCGTCAAAGCGTAGTTGTTTGAACTCACACCGCCGAGCGTCAATCCGGAAACGGTCACAGTCTTATTTGTGCCGATAACCTTGCTGGCGAACACGCCTTTGGCAGCGGCTGTGTTCAGCGTCACGGTGTCGCCGGAGAAAATGGTGACGAGTGCGGCATTGCTGAAATTCAAAGTAGCCGTGGTCGTTGCGTCGTAAATTTTATTGTTCGCCACGACGCCGGAAACAGCGAGCGCCGCTTTCGTGATGTTGGCAGCAGCCGTGGTGTTCGTCGCTGTCAAAATGTAGTTGGTCGAATCATTGCCAGCAATGGCGAGGCCGGAAACATTGATGGTAATTGCCGTGCCGACGTTCTTATTCGTGAACGCAGCAGACGTGTAGCTGTCTGTCACCGCGTCGCCGGCAACGTGGTTATCCGTCAGCGTGACCGTCGCATTCGTCGTGCCGTCGTAAATCTTGTTCACACCTTTGGCGGTGATGGTGAGGCTGCGCGCGGTGATGTTTGCCGTCGTCGTGATGGGCGATGTCAGGGTGTAATTGCTGGCGTTCGTCCCGGCTAGAGCGAGGCCGGAAACCGAAACTGTTTTGCCACTGCCAATCGCCTTGCTGGCGAAAGTTCCTTTGGCGCTGGTGGAATTCAACGCAACCGCGTCGCTAGCCAAAATCGGAGCGAGCGTCGCATTGCCAAAATTCAAAGTCGCCGTGGTTGTGGCGTCGTAAATCTTGTTGCTGGCAATGATGCCGGAAACTGTGAGCGCCGCCGGCGTGATGTTCGCCGAAGCCGTTGCGGTGAGGTTGCTCAAAGCATAATTCCCCGCGTCTGCGCCAGTGATGGCAAGACCGGAAACATTAATGAAAATCGCTGTGCCAACGTTTTTATTGGTGAATGCCGCGCTGGTGTAACCGTTGGTAAAGTTGTCGCCAGCCAAGCGGTTGTCGGTGAGTGTGGCAGTCGCGCTCGTTGTTCCGTCATAAATTTTATTCACGCCTTTTGCGCTGATGATGAGCGCGCGTGCAGTGATATTCGCGGTCGCAGTGGGTTGCGTGATGGAATAATTTCCTGCGCTTGCGCCCGCCAGAGCGAGGCCAGTCACGGAAACGGTTTTGCTCGTGCCCACAATTTTATTTGCGAATGTGCCTTTGGCCGATCCGCTGCTCAATGTAACCACGTCGCCGGAAACAATTGTGGCGAGAACGGCGTTGCTGAAGTTCAAAGTGGCATTGGTGGTGCCGTCATAAATTTTATTGTTCGCCGCGACGCCAGAAACCGTCAACGCCAGCTTTCCGGTTGTGAGCGAAAGATTACTGGAAGTGCTGGTGGAAAAATTGGCGTCGCCAGCATACACGGCGGTGATGGTGTGGCTGACCGTCGTGGCGGAAATGCGGTTGGTGGTGAATGTCGCGCTACCGGAACCATTCAGCGTCGCAGTGCCGAGCGTCGCAGTTCCATCCTTGAAAGTGATCGTGCCAGTTGCCGTGCCGCTGGCGGGTGTTGCGACGCCAACGGTTGCGGTGAAGGTGATGCTCTGTCCGTAAGTCAGAAAATTGGTCGAAGCTGTGACTGACGTGACGGTGCTACCTTTGCTGACATTGAACGCGCTGCTGGCGACGTTTTTTAATCCGCTGGCCGAAGCCGTCAAGACATCGCCGTTGTTGGCGAGCGTGATTTTCAAATTGGTGAAAGCTGCTTTACCGCTCGCGTCCGTGGTCAAATTGGTTGTGCCGGTCAAACCTGGTTTGTTCAAGGTGAGTGTGATCGCGACACCGCTTTGCGCGACGTTCGTGCCGTTTTTGTCCACCAGTTGCAGAACGACATTGGTAATGCTTGCGCCGACGACGGTGCTCACCGGTTGCGCGGTGAAAATGAGTTGGCTAGCCGTGGTCGCACCAAGAATAGAAAAGCTGTTCATCAAAATTGTGATGAACATTGCTACCGCCCGTTTGGGCGCTGAATTTACGGGTTTCATTTGTTACTTCTGACTAAAAACTTCGTTCGGTTTACAGAACGAACACCTTGGCTAAGCAACTGTTAAGCCAGCCTTTGCAATAGTGGAAAATACCCTTTTTATGGTATTGGCGGTGGGGAAGCCGTCTTGCTGTCGTTTTATGTGACAGAGAGTGTCCAATAAGCCGGACTCGGAGCGGAAAAAAACGTTAAAGGGGAAAATGGGAGCGAACCGGCGACTTACGCCTCACTGACGAGCGGCGAAAATTGTCGAGTCTCTGGATCGTAGGCAAACAGTTCCGCCGTAGCGATTTTGAAGAACCAACCATGCAACCGCAACGAACCGTCCATCAGCCGTTCCTGCACGCAGGAGTAACTGTGCAAATTATCAAGACCGAACAAGACGTTTTCCTCGGCGGCGGCAGTTTCGCGCTCGCTGGCGTCGTGCAGATGCGCGTAATCTTTATTCAACGTCTCCAGCACCGGCGCGGCGAGATTCAGCCAATCACGTAAATGCGGAGTGGAATTACTCACGGGATTTTTACCGAGAATCGCAGAAATCGCGCCACATTGCGAATGACCGCAGATAACGATGTCATTCACGCGCAAAGTCTCGACGGCGAACTCAATGGCGGCAGCGGTGGAATTTGTATCGCCCCGCACATTCGCGGGCGGAACGATGTTCCCGACGTTTTTGACAACGAATAAATCGCCCGGCTTGCTTTGCGTGATGAGTTCCGCCAGCACGCGCGAATCCGAGCAGGTAATGAACAGCGTGTGCGGATTCTGCCCTTCCTGCGACAGCTTGCGAAAAAGCTTCCGGTAATTTCCAAACTGGTCGGTTTGGAATTTATGGACGCCTTCGATGAGCCGTTGCATGAAGAATTATATTATTGTGCGAGCGTTTTATTCTTGGCGCGTGATTCTTCCATCAGCCGCACCTTGAATTTTTTGAATTCTTCCTGCAACCGCACGTCGCCCGTGGCGATGATTTGCGCGGCGAGAATGCCCGCATTGCGCGCGCCGTTGATGGCGACCGTGGCGACCGGCACGCCCGGCGGCATCTGCACCATCGAGAGCAGCGAATCGAGTCCATCCGTAGATTTTCCCAAAATCGGCACGCCGATGACCGGCAAAGTCGTGAACGCTGCCGTGACACCCGCCAGATGCGCCGCGCCGCCCGCGCCGCAAATAAAAACTTTGATGCCGCGCGCCGGAGCGCCGGAAACGTATTCCTCCAGTCCGTGCGGATCGCGGTGGGCGGAGATAACTTTTGCTTCGCTGCCAACTCCGAATTCTTTCAGCGCATCGGCGGCCAACTTCATAGTCGGCCAATCCGAATCGCTGCCCATCAAAATACCAACTTGTGGTGTGTTCGTGTTTGCACTCATCAACGAAATTATAGCAACCGCATTGTTAAATGTCATCATTCCAAAATTTTCTCGTTTCCTTTTCTCTGGTGCTGGCGGATAAGATGGATTCGTGAACCGCTGGCACAAAATCTCTGAGTTCCTCGCGCTGCGGCGTAACACCTCGTTGCTGCTCGTCGCGCTTGTGCTCGCGGGCACGGGCGAAAAGCTCTGGCTCGGTTTTGCACCTAAATATATTGAAGTGCTGGCTCATGGCGTCCTCTCGGCGGCACAAATCATTTTAGTCATCGGCATCTTCGATGCGCTGCAAACTTTTCTTGGCGCAATTTACGCTTATCCTGGTGGCTGGCTCACGGATCATTGGGGACAAAGAAAATCGTTACTCCTATTCAGCGTAATTTCCATTGCCGGTTACATTTTAGTTTTGGTCTGGCAAAGCTGGCTCGCGCTGCTGCTCGGTTCGTTTTTATTTCTCGCGTGGAGTGCGCTGTCGTTGCCCGCGACGCTTTCCGTCATCGCCACGACGCTGAAAAGTAACCGCCACACGATGGGCGTCGGCGTGCAATCCATGTTCCGTCGGGTGCCGATGATGCTAGGTCCGCTCATCGGTGGCTGGCTGCTCACGCGCTTCGGTTGGACGGACGGTGTGCGCTATGCGCTCGCGCTGTGCATCACGATGAGTTTGCTGACGCTCGCGTTTCAGTGGTTCATGTTCGAGCCTAGCGGCCAAGCTGCCGCTGACAAAACCCCAAATTCTTCCGTGCCCGCAATTTCATTTCTCGGCGTCGTCAAAACTTTCACACCCGCGCTCCGTGAATTGCTCGTGAGCGACATCCTCATCCGCTTTTGCGAACGGATTCCTTATGCCTTTATAATTTTGTGGGCGATGAATCGCGGCGGCGTCACGGCGCAGCAATTTGGTTATCTCATCACGTTTGAAATGGTCACGGCGATGTTTTGTTACATTCCCGTCGCGCATCTCGCGGATAAATATGGTCGCCGTCCATTCGTGCTCATAACTTTCGTTTTCTTCACGCTGTTTCCGGTAACGCTGCTCTGGGCGCACGATTTCAAATGGCTCGCGCTGGCGTTTGTTGTGCGCGGGCTGAAAGAATTTGGCGAGCCAGCGCGCAAGGCACTTATCATCGGCGAAGCGGTGCCAGAACTGCGCGCTCGGACTTACGGCGCGTATTATCTCATCCGTGATTGCACGGTGACGAGCGGCTCTTTTCTTGGCGCATGGCTGTGGAGCGTAAGCCCGCAGGCAAATTTCATCGGCGCGGCGGTTTGCGGCGCGCTGGGCACGCTCTGGTTCTGGTGGTTTATCTACCGGAAGAAAGACACTAGACAATGAGCAATACAAAACAACATTACGTCCCAAAATTTTATCTTCGAGAATGGACTGATTCCAATGAAAAGATTTGGAGCTACAAAATGGACGGTTCTGCACCAATCCACATTTCCATTGATAATGTTGCTTTTGAACGAGGTCTTTACTCGCATCCCGCCAAAGACGAAGTGCCACCGCTTAAAACAGAAAAGTTTTTGGGAGAAAAAATCGAGAGTTTATATGCAGGGGTTTGGCCCAAGATATTTGATCGAGCTGAAAATCTTAAAACACGCGAAAATCTAGCCCGGTTCATTGCTTTAATGGCTCTTCGTCATCCCAAAGAAAAGCAGGCCGTTCGGACAGTAAATAAATTATTTCGCGAGACTGTTTCAGGACTTCCGCCGGAACAGGAAGTGGAGTTCGTTGTTGAGGGTAAAAGCATATCTATACGAGTTGATGAAGTCCTCAAGTTAGCAAGCGATGACCGAGATACTATCCAAAGCCAATACTTGAGAAATATGCCTCATACAGTAATGGACATTGCAAACGTATTAGTTAAACGCCGTTGGGGAATTATTTTTTCGGATTCACCAATATTCATAACTTCTGATTGTCCAGTCGTTCTTTGTAGAGGATTGTCTGCAAAAACATACTTTGGGTTTGGCACTCCTGGAACCAGCATATTATTTCCTATCTGTCCTACGAGGTTGCTTGCCATTGATGATAGGTGGCCACATGAATTTGCTCATTACAAACTCACCAAGCCCGATATTTATAACGGAATTATTTCGAGAGGAGCTACTCGATTTGTGTATGCCGACAATGAGAATCCTGATTTAGCGGCAAAAATCTCCAAGTGGAGAAGCACTTAACATTGACTTAGAATTCGTGCCAAACCGCGCAATCCGTGTCAAAATTTCATTTCAAATCTGCGGCATCCGCGTAATCTGCGGACAAAACTTATGGCAAAAGAAATTGAATTGAAATTGAAAGAAGGCGACAAAGCTCCGGCGTTCACGGTGGCGACCAGCGGCGGCGGGAAAATCTCACTCGCTGATTACAAAGGGCAAAACGTAATTTTGTATTTTTACCCGCGCGATGACACGCCGGGTTGCACGAAGGAAGCGTGTGCCTTCCGCGACGAGTTCGCGCAATTCAAGAAGAAGGGCACGGTCGTTTTTGGCGTCAGCCCGGACTCCGTGAAGTCGCACGATAAATTCGTGGAGAAATTCAAACTCCCGTTCACGTTGCTCGCCGACGAAGATAAAAAAATCGTCGAAGCTTACGGCGTGTGGGGCGAAAAAAGTTTTATGGGCCGAAAATATCTCGGGGTTTATCGCGTGACGTTTCTCATCGGACCGGATGGCAAGATCAAAAAAATCTGGCCGACCGTGAAGCCAGAAGAACACGCGGCAGAAGTGCTCGCCGCGCTTTGATTTCGTCGCCACCGCCGAGATTAAACTTTGACTGAAAAGATTTCCGGGCTGATGACGCCTTCGCTGACTCGCGTCACACTGCCGGTCATCAGGATGTCAAAGCCGTCACGGATTTCGATCTGGATGAGTCCGCCGGGGCAATGCACGGAAATATTTTTGTCAACGAGTCCAAGCTTGTGCGCAACCGCCGCGCTTGCGCTGCTACTGCTGCCGCTGGCGAGCGTGTAACCCGCGCCGCGTTCCCAAATCTCGATTTGAATGTTTGCGCGGTCGAGGACTTTTAGAAATTGCACGTTGGTCTTGCGGGGAAAATTTGTGTGAACTTCCAGCAACGGCCCGAATTCATGCGCGAGCTTGGCGCTAATTTCCGGCAAGGGCAAAACGCAATGCGGATTACCAATCGTCGCGGCGCAAAAAGTGAATTCACGGCCACCGACGGAAATTTTTTCATTGATGACTTCGCGTTTCGCGCCGGTGACAGGAATTTTTTCGCTGTCGAAACTGACTTTGCCCATTTCTACTCGCACCATCTGGCCACCGTCAAAAACGGTTGAGCGCACGATGCCGCCGTCGGTCTGGAGCGCAAATTCTTCGTTGCCGACAAACTTGGTGTCCCAGAGATAACGCGAAAAAATGCGGACTCCGTTGCCACTTTTCTCAGCGATGCTGCCGTCGGGATTGTAAATCTTCAGCGCACATTTTGCCGAAGTGGAGGGCAGCGGTCCGAGCAAAATACCGTCCGAGCCAACGCCAAAATTGCGGTGGCAAATCGTCCTCACTTGTTCAGTTGTGAGTGGCGCGGTCAAATCCTTTGGATTGATGACGATGTAGTCGTTGCCGAGTGCGTGATATTTGGTGAAAGCAATGTTCATTGGTTGCAGGATAGCGCGTGGGGCGTGAGCCGTAAAACAGATTCAAAACAATGGGCTATTTTCCTTCTGCCGCTGCCTTGTCGCGGTAGTTGTAAGTCGAGGCAATGAGGCTGAAAAGTATCGCCACGCCAAACATCATGCCGGCGTAGAGCATGAATCGTTCGGGGCTGACGGAGGCGTCCTCGGCATTCGTGCCGGCGGTGTGCGGCAATAATTCCGTGAGCAGCGCGACGAAGAGATTTCCGACGGCAACGGTGAGTAGCCAGAAACTCATGATCATACTTTTCATTTCTGGCGCAGCTTCGCGAAAGGCAAATTCAAGTCCAGTTGTCGAAACCAAAACTTCCGCTGCCGTGATGACAATGTAAGGCCACGTCTGCCACAGGATGTTCAAATGCGCGCCGGCATCGATGCGTTTTTGCAGCAGTGCAACGAGCACGAATGAAAGTGCAGCAAGAAAAAGTCCATAGCTCATGCGCTTGAGTGGCGCGGCAAAGCGTCCCATGCGCGGATAAAACCACAGCGTGAAGATGGGCACGAATAGCATGATCAGCAATGGATTCAGCGATTGCATTTGTTCTGCGCCGACGTCGAGGCCGAGGATGTTGACGTTCGACATTTTTAATCCCTGCAAAACCCAGGTGGAATTGCCCTGGTCGTAAAGCGCCCAAAACATCGGGATTGTCGCGAAGACGAAAAGTATCGGCAACACGGAGCGCGCGGCGGAAACTTCGTTTTCCGTGAAGCGCCCGCGGGCAGTTTCCCAAAAAGTATTTCCAGCTTCGCGTTTGGTGAACAGCGTTGTGAAAACAACTTTGAAGAAACCATTGTGCTTCTTCTCGCGGTTGGTCGGCACGAAGACGTAATACTTTTTTCCGCGCCAGAAAATGTAAGTCGCAATGGCCATCAAAATCCCTGGCACGCCGAAGGCGAGGCTGTAACCGTGATGATCTTTTACCCATGGCACGACGAGAAACGAAAAAAATGAGCCGAAGTTGATGGCAACGTAAAATGCGCCGTAGGCCTTCTGCATCAGGTGCGATTGTTCAGGCGTGAATTGTTCGCCCATGAACGCGGACACGCACGGTTTGATGCCGCCGGAGCCGAATGCGATCAGCGTGAGGCCGATGAAGAGGCAATTAAGTTTTCCGGCTGGGCCAAAAAAATCGCTGCACGCGAGCGTGCCGTGGCCGAGACAGTAAAGCAGTGAGACCCAGAAAATTGTTTTGTATCGGCCAAGAATTTTATCCGATAGCCACGCGCCGAGTAGCGGCGTAAAATAATTTACCGATTTGAAGGCGTGGATGACGGTCGTGGCATAGTCTTCACTTTTGCCGAGTCCTCCGGCAAGAAGTTGACCGCTGATGTAGCCGGCGAGAATGCCGGTCATGCCGTAATAACTGAAGCGTTCGCACGCCTCGTTGCCGACGATGTATTTGATCTGGCGCGGCCAACGGCTCGTTGTCGGGGCGACGTCGCTCATGAAAAATTATTTTGTCGTCTGCACGCCGATACGTTTGAGAAACGGTTCGAGCGAGCGCGGGCGTCCAAGGAATTTTTCGATGGAGATATTGATGTCACGCGAATCGCCCACGGCGTAAATCTCATTGCGCATCCGCATCCCAGTGGTTTTGTCAAAAAATCCGTCGGGCGATTTTTCAAAGCTCGTCGCCATGTCCGCCGCAATCGCATCCGCCCACGCGTAGCCGTAATAGCCCGCGCCATAGCCGATGATGTGGCCAAAATAAGCGACAAATGCCGTGTCCGGCGGCACAGGAAACGAGACGTCGCTCAAAATTTTGTTGGAGAGCGGAACTAAATCGTCCGCATTCGTCGCATGGATTTGCGTGTGCAACGTCAAATCCATCAGGCCGAACGAAAGTTGCCGGCGATAGCGCGTGGCTTCCGTCGCGAGCCGAGCGGTCTTCAATTGCGCGAGCACATCGGCGGGAATTTTTTTCTTCGGGTCGCGGTAGTCGGCGGCGAAGCTGTCCAAGACTTTTTTGTCCCACGGCCAGTTCTCCAGCATCTGCGACGGCGCTTCGACAAAATCCTGTGGGACGCTCGTGCCGGAAAAACGCGAGTATTTGGCGCGCGTCAGAATCGTGTGCATCGCGTGACCGAACTCGTGGAAGATGGTTTCCACTTCGTCATGCGAGAGCAGCGACGGTTTGTCCGGCTGCGGCGGTGGAAAGTTGCAAACGAGGCAACAAACGGGACGCTGATATTTTCCGTCCGGCAACAATTTTCCTTCGATGATGCCGAACTGCGCGAAGTGATTGTATTTGCCGTCGCGCGGAAACATATCGAGATAGAACAAGCCCATCGGCTCGCCCGTTTTCGCGTCAGACACGGTGTAAAGCTGCAAGTCGCCGATCCATTTGTAGGGCGCTTCGACGCGCTCAAACTTCAGGCCGAAGATGCGCTGGTAAATCGCGAACATCCCGTTCAGCACATTTTGATACGGGAAATAAACGCGCAATTGTTCGGCGTCCACGTTGTATTTCGTCTTCTTCAACTGGTTCGCGTAATAGCGCCAATCCCACGCATTGACGACGGCATTTGTGTCGCCCGTCTCGGCGATTTTCAAATCGCGGAACTCCTTCAGCTCCGCGTCGTATTTCGGCTGCAAACCGGTTTTGAGATTTTGCAGAAATGAAATTGCCGTGGCCGCATTTTTCACCATGCGCGTTTCCGTGGCGTAATCCGCGTAGCTGGCGTAACCAAGTTTCGTCGCAATCGTGTCACGTAACACGAGAATTTTTTGGAGCAGGGGAATATTCGCCTCGCGCGCGAGGGTGCATTGCGCGGTCATCATGCGGCGGAGCGTCGCTTCGAGCTTCGCGTTGTCCTCGACCATGATGTAATGGAACGTGATGTTTGGTTTGAGCGTGTATTCGTCCGCGCCCGTCTTGATGCCCTGCTGCGATAAAAAATCTTCCGGCACGCCGGCAAGTTCGGCTTTGGAAAATTTCAATTCCGCGTGCGCTTTCGTGACATTATTTTCGTAATCCGTTTCCAGCGCGGTCAGTTCCTTGCGAAGTTTTTCCACGGCATCGCGTTGGTTTTTCGGCAAATCCAATCCGGCACGGCGATAATCGCGCAGCGTGTCGTCCAAAAGTTTTTTGTCTTCGCCGGCAAGCTGAGGTTTGGTGTCCGCAAAAGTTTTCAGCGCGCGATAAACATCGTCGCGATAATCAATGCCGACCGACCATTCGGAAATCTGTTTGATGGCATCCGTCGCGGCGTCGCGCACGTCGGCGTTCGTGCTAGTCTGCTCGATAAGCGAAAGCCGGTCGGCAGTGCGACCGATAAGAAAATTCACATCGTCGAGCGCGATGAAAGTATTGGTGAAATTAATTTGGGTCGCCGTCAGTTTGCCAATGGTATCAAGGGCGGAATTGCCCTCGGCAATGGTTTTGGCGACGGTCGCGGCGACTTCATTTGTCGTTGCCTCAAAAGTCGGAACCGTGACGATGGAATTAAATTTAGCGGCGGCTTTTTGAAAATTCGCGAGCGAAGAATTTTTCCCTTCGGCAACGGCGGTGAAGACGATGGAGGTCATGACGAAAAGACCAATGGGGAGGAAACGCATAAATTAAATTTCGAAACTTTTGCCGAAGATCCGCTCGCATTCCAGCATCACATAGCGGTCGGTCATGCCGGCGATGTAATCGCATACGGCGCGGCGAAGGCCAAATTTCTTGATGCGTTTGCGCGAGCTCTCGCCGATCTCTTTCGGGTGCGCGAGAAAGTATTTAAAAAGTTGCCCAAGCAGTTTCACCGCGCGCAAATTCGGCTGATGCACGACGGGATTGTAATACAAATTTTTGTAAAGATAGTGGCGCAGTTCCAGATTCAGCTTGGCGCGTTCCGCGCTGTGCTGCACGAGCGGCTTGGAGCACAGGCGCACGTCATCGGCGGATTTCACGCCCGCCTGTTGAATGAGCCGTTCACTCGTCTCCACGACATCGCGAATCTGCATATCGATAATGGTGCGAATGGTGAAGTAGCGGCGCGATTCATCCGCCAGATTTCCGTATTCTTTCTTAACCAACTTTGCCGCGTGCGCCCAGACACGGACGTTTTTCGCCAATTCTTTTTCGGACAACAAACCGGAATCCAGTCCGTCGTCGAGGTCGTGGCTGTAATAAGTAATTTCATCCGCAAGGTTCGCAATCTGCGCTTCCAGTGAAGAATTTTTCGCGTCAAAACCTTTGCGCCGACCCGGATGATCGTAGGCGGTGTGATGTTTTGCCAAACCTTCGCGCACTTCCCACGAGAGATTTAGGCCGGAAAATTTTGGATACTTTTGTTCGAGTTCTTCGACGATGCGGAGGCTGTGCTGGTTATGTTCGAAACCACCTTTGCCTTTCATCAACCGCGCGAGCACAGTTTCGCCCTTGTGACCGAACGGCGAATGGCCGAGGTCATGCGCGAGCGCGATGGTTTCCGCGAGATCGGTGTTCAACCGCAGCGCGCTGGCAATGTTGCGCGAGATGGCGGCGACTTCCATCGTGTGCGTGAGCCGCGTGCGGAGGTGGTCGCCCGTGCCGTTGAGAAAAACCTGCGTCTTGTATTCGAGGCGACGGAAAGCGCGTGAATGAATGACGCGATCGCGGTCGCGCTGGTATTGTGTGCGCCAGACCGGCGGCGATTCTTTGTATTTACGGCCGCGGGTGTCGGCGCTGAACTGCGCGTAGGGCGCGAGAAACTGGCGTTCAAAATTTTCAAGTTCCAGACGCGTACGCGGCATGATGTTTTATTTTTTTAAAAGTTCCTGAACCGAGATGCCACGCAGTTCGAACAGGCGGCGGATTGTGTCTTCAATCAAATTATTCGGGCAGCTCGCACCGGCAGTGATGCCGACGGTGATTGTGCCGGCAGGCAACCAGTCAGCAGTTTCTACTTCCTCTTTTTTGTGCTGGTTGTAATGGACGATGAGTTTGTCCGATACCATTTTGCCAGCGTTCTTGATGAAGTAAGTTGGCAATTTAGCTTCGCCCATTTCCGCGAGGTGCGACGTGTTGGAGGAATTGTATCCGCCGATGACGATGAGCAGATTCGGTGGGGTCAAAAGCATTTTTTCCAGCGCGTCCTGACGATCTTGCGTCGCGCCGCAAATCGTGTCGAAGAACCGGAAATGTTGCGGGACTTTTTCTGCGCCATGTTTTTTCTCCATGACGGCTTTGAAGCGACGTTGCACTTCTTCGGTTTCGCCGCGCAACATCGTGGTTTGATTCGCTACGCCGACGGCTTGCAAATGTAAATCGGGATCGAAGCCAGCGGAATACGCGCCTTCAAATTTTTTGAGAAACTCTTCTTTGTTGCCGCCATTTAAAATGTAGTTACAGACGTAATCCGTCTCCGCGAGATTGAAAACCACGAGATAATGTCCGCTGCCATACGCGCGCGCCTGCGACGTCGTGGCCTTAGTTTCCTCGTGTTTGGCCTTGCCGTGAATGATGCTGGTGACGTGTTCCTTGGAGTATTGGCGGACGCGTTTCCACACGCTCATCACGTCGCCGCACGTTGTGTCCACGAGCGCGCAACCTTTCGCTTCCAGTTTTTTGCGAGTGCTGACTTCGGTGCCGAAGGCGGGAATGATGACGGCGTCGCCGGATTGCAATCCTTCCAATTCTTCGTCCGTCGGTTTGGGCGAAATAATCTGGATGCCCATGTTGCGAATCTGGTCGTTCACTTCCGGGTTGTGGATGATTTCGCCAAGCAGATAAATCGGCGTGTGCGGAGAAACGTCGGTAAAATATTTTTTTGCGGCGTAGGCGAGGTCAATCGCGCGTTCGACGCCGTAGCAGAAACCAAATTCCTTCGCGAGTTTCACGGTCAGACCATCGGCGGAAAGCACGCCACCGTTGGCGCGGATGCTCTCGACGATTTCGCTGCGATAATGCGACAACACTTGGGCCTGCACGGCTTCCATGATGTCCGGCCGGCGAAGATTAATCTTGTTCTGCGGGACTGGTGAATCCTTTGACATGACGGCAAATTAGCCGTGAAGGGCTTGGGCGTCGAGCAGGATTTGGTCAGGACGATTCATCCGCAACCCAAGTCCGCAAGCAGAAAACCCAAGAAATTTTATTTCAAATCCGCCGCTAACTGTTCACCCAGCGCTGCGGCCTCCGTGATTGACCGTTTCCCTTCAGCACGTTTGACGGTCGCGCCGCAAAATGAAACCGCCTTGAGCGAGAGTTTGTCGCCGGAAATTTCACCGTGCGCGCCCACGGGACTTTGGCAACCGCCGCCCATGCCGCGCAAAAATGCGCGCTCTGCTGTCACGGCGTGGAACGTTTCAGAATGGTTCAGGCGCGCGACAATCTTGCTGATGCGCTCGTCATTTGCCCGAATTTCAATGCCAATCGCACCTTGGCCAACGCACGGCAACATCACGTCCAGATCCAAAACCGTCGCCAACAAACCATTCGGCACAGCGTCACCGACGAGCGTGCCGTCTGGCTTGATTTCAAAATGCAAACGCCGCATGCCCGCGAATGCCAGCACCGTCGCGTCAAATTCGCTGCGCTCCGCAACTTTCTGCAAACGCGTGGAAACATTGCCGCGTATCTCGACGATGTTCAAATCCGGTCGCGCTGCGAGCAAAGACATTTTTCGACGCGTGCTGCTGGTGGCGATGGTTGCGCCTGCGGGAAAATCTTTCAGTTTCAAATCCGGTTTGAAGCCGCGCAAATCAATTTGCCCCGCCGAGCGATAAATCAAAACATCGCGCACATCTTCGCGTTTTGGTGTGGCGGCGAGCATCAGGCCGGGCGGCAAATCTGTTGGCAAATCTTTCAGGCTGTGCACGGCGAGGTCGGCTTCGCCATTGAGCAACGCAACTTCGAGTTCCTTGGTGAACAGACCTTTCGGCAGCGTCGTGCCGGGCTTTGACATCGAGGCCGTTTGCAATTTATCGCCGGTGGTCTTGAGGATTTTCAGTTCGAAGCCCAAGTCGGGAAACGCGGCGCGGCATTGCGCGGCGATGAAGTTGGCCTGTGCGAGCGCAAGCGCACTGCCGCGTGTGCAAATAATAATGGGACGTTCAGTTGCCATATTTCACCACAGATTTACACGATTGAGTGCGGATGAAAAGCAACATTACGGACGGAGTTTTCCACTATCCTCGTGAAGTTGTTTTAGATGGGGTGAACACCCCATGGAAGATTGTTTTACGCTACAGCTAAAGTAGTGAGTCGTTTGAGTTTCAAACGACATTGGCCGTGACGCGGCCGGGCGTTCAATTCCCATTCTACGCCCGAACTGGTTGCCGATTGCAACCAACTGCGTTACGGCTATTTTATTTCTTACGAGCGAAGCAATAATTGCGCGAATCCAAAATCCCTTTGACGGCATAACCCAACGGATTCAGGAAAGCGGAAATCTCCTTTTCCTTTTGCGCTCCGAAGATTTCGACAATCAAGAGCGGACTTTTTTTCGCAAGCAACTGCACTGCGCCCTGCAATACTTCCAATTCAAGTCCCTCAACATCGATCTTGATGGCGTCCACCGCATCCAAGTCGCCACACACTTCATCCAACGTTTTCAATGTGCAGACCTCTTTCGTTTCCGCTCCGTCCCGCTTGATGAAAGACGCCATGCCTTCGTTGGAAGGAAAACAAAACAGTTCTCGCTGTTGCGCGACATTAGAACATCCGAGATTCAAGGCCGTGATTTTATCTGCCAGTTGATTTAATCGGATATTTTCCTGCAGGAGTTGGTAATTGCCGCCGTTCGGTTCGAAGGCGATAACGTTGGTGCCTGATTGCGCCAGCAGCACGGAATATCGGCCGACGTGCGCGCTGACATCAATGAATTGTTTCGGCGCCAGCTTCAGCAAAAACGCGGTCGTTTGCGGCTCGAAGTAATTAGACAGATGCGCAATGTCCATGCTGTTTTTGCGCGCCGCAAACCGGGAGCCACGCAGCCGGACGATGGTTTCCGGGAAAAGAATCTTTCGCCCGAAACCGTATTGAAAGGCGGCTTTCAAATATGCCAGACGATGGCTCTCGACCTGAAACAACGCGGTCAGATACTTGAACTTCTCAATGAAGGCCTGATAAATCCGGCGCGCCATATTTTAATGGATCTGTCCGAGCGCTTGCTCAATCCGCGCCATGACGCGTTCTTTGCCGAGGACTTGGAGCAGGTGGTAGAGGCTCGGGCCGGAGGTTTTGCCGGTCGCGGCCAAACGGCACGGATGCACCAGTATTCCGGCTTTTACGCCCATTACCTTCGCGGTTTCTTTGAGCGTGGCTTCGAGCGTTTCGGCGTTGAACGCAGGCGCGTGGGCAAAAGCGTCGCGGAGTTTTTCCAAGCGCGGCTTGTTCTCGGGCACGAAATCTTCGGCGGCAGCTTCGGCGTCGTAAACAATGTCGTTAGTGAAATAAAACCCGGCATACGCGGGCAGTTCGGCGAAGGTCTTGATCTTGCCGCGACAGGTGTCGAGCGCGGCTTTGACGTAGTGGACGTCCAGCTTGTTCGTATCCACGCCGGCCTTGGCAAACGCGTGCACGCCGAGTTCGTAGAAACGGTCGGGCGCGAGTTCACGGCAGTATTCGCCCTGCAACCAGGTGAGTTTCTCGTAATCGAACTTGGCGTTGTGCCGGAGAATCTGCGGCAGGTCGAAGCGTTCGACGACGTCGGCGAGCGGCATTTTTTCCAGATTGTCCTTGGGCGACCAGCCGAGGAGGCAGAGATAATTGTTCACGGCTTCGGCCAGAAATCCGTCGTCGAGATAGCTGGTGAGCGACGCGCCCTTGTCGCGCTTGCTCATCTTGGAGCCGTCGGCATTGAGGATGAGCGGGATGTGCGCGTAATGCGGCGGCTCGACGCCGAACGCGCGGAAGAGCGCGATGTGCTTGGCGGTGTTGCTCAAATGATCTTCGCCGCGAATGACGTGCGTGATGCCCATCTCTAAATCGTCCACGACGTTGACGAAATGGAACACCGGCTGGCCGTCGCTGCGGACGAGCACCCAATCAGGATCTAGTTCCTCGCGGTCGGTGAGCGGACGCAACACATCGCCAACAACGAGGTCGGGAATGAGAATCGGCTCGCGCGTCATGCGAAACTTGATGGTGCCGTCGGCGTGCTGGTAAGCGAGGTCGCGCGACAGGAGCGCTTCAATGCGGCGCTGATAATTTTCCTTCCGCTGCGATTGGAAATACGGCCCGCGGTCGCCTTTGCTCGGGCCGGTGGCGTCGCCGGTGATGGGACCTTCATCCCAATCGAGACCCAGCCAGCGCAGGCCGTTGAGGATGACGTCCACGGCTTCCTGCGAATTGCGCGCGTCGTCGGTGTCCTCGATGCGGAGGACGAACGTGCCGCCGGTGTGGCGGGCGTAAAGCCAATTGAACAAAGCTGTGCGCGCACCGCCGATGTGCAAATAGCCGGTGGGCGAGGGAGCAAAACGAACGCGTGGTTTCATAATTGTTTAGCCACAGATGAACACAGATTCACAGGGATGAAAAATAAAAACGGCGCGAAAAATTTAATCGCGCCGCCGAAGAAAATTATTTTCAACGATTGCCGGCAAAGTTTTTCCTTTGCCAGACTCCGGCTAACAGAAGTCCCGTCAGCGCGATGCTCGTGGTGGTTGGTTCGGGCGTGCCGGTGGGCGTGGAGCGCACGTAACTGAAACCGCCGCCATTGCCACCCCACGAAGTGAACTTAACGGCGAGATAGATATCGCTGTTGACGAGATGCACGACGGCATCGCTGCCAACGATGTTGTTAGCGAGGTTGTGCTGCCCGCCATAACAGGTGGCCCAATCGGAGTAGGTGAGTGCTGCGTAGTTGGCAAGTTGGCCCAACGCCCATTGCGTGCCGGCGGGACTGACGCCGGTTTGATAACTGTTTTCCAATCCTGGCGCGGTATTGAAAATTCCCTGGCTGGATGAGCGTGTGAGCCAGACATCGGAAACTAATTGATCCACATCTGTAACCGTTGTGTTGGTGAAGGCGATGGTCGGGCCGCTCCAGATGATAGTTCCTTGAGCCGCAGCGGAAAAATTTACAAGCAGAATGCTGGTCAGGCTAAGGGTGAAAAGATGGAATAATTCCCGATTCATATCAGATG
>Ga0164297_10001919_pt1 | contig 21235 bp, 15 predicted proteins | sample GEODES058metaG_FD_113539 | JGI IMG/M metagenome (GOLD analysis project Ga0164297, IMG submission 113539) | Dystrophic lake water microbial communities from Trout Bog Lake, Wisconsin, USA - GEODES058 metaG | ecosystem: Environmental > Aquatic > Freshwater > Lake | place: USA: Trout Bog Lake... | reverse complement strand
ATTCTTGGTGGCCCGGGGCGGAATCGAACCACCGACACAAGGATTTTCAATCCTTTGCACCTTCTATCCATCAAGCATGATGCTGCACCATGAGACCCTAACGATTAAGAGTCGGGTTAAACCGACACTTTTTGGTCAGGGTCTGATGTTATTGAGGACCATTGGAGGAGGGGTGGTTAAAAACAATTCGCCACCCTGTCCGAGCAATTGGTGCAAGCAATGTCTAGGGTAGCAATTGCTTTCAAAGCACTCTAACTCAACCACACCCTAAAGACCAGTCGCAATTACATACTGTCTATTTATTCAGCAGAACCTGCGCAATAATGTGCATGCAATAATTTAAGTTCAAAAGAAAAGCCACTGTGGTTAAACAGTGGCTGATTAGAGTGGAGGCGCGGGCCGGAGTCGAACCGACCTACACGGATTTGCAAACACGGGTACTACACCGATCGGCCACCGCACTACTATAGTTTACACAATCATTGCCCCCTGCCGCGTACAGACCTAACATTTGGCAGGTCACTGCTACTCAAACTTTGTGCTTGCGGCGTCAGGGTGAACTAGCTTGGAGGGACTCTGACTGAACCTAGGGAAAGGCGTCAGACCATGTTCAATAATAAGGGCCAATAGCTAAACCATTTTAACTATGCCTGTCATCCCCATGACGGCACTTTTCAGAAAACTACTTGTTTTGGGGTAAAAGACCCTGCTTTTGGCGCAATAGACGCATTTGCTGCGGTGTCATGGGTGCTTGGGGCTCTATTATTTCCGGCTTGGACCCCACACTTTGCGTTGCCCTAACTGGCTTTATCGTATTGGGGCCGGGCTGGGTGCTAGCAGGATTTACCTGGGGGTTGGGAGGGGGTTGATTATTATTTGGTGGGGCCAATTGTGTAGCCCCTGGGGGTTGAGGCTTTTTAGGCGGGGGTGGCTTTGGGGCGCTTGATAACCTGGTTGGCTTGGGTACTTTCTTACCAACACCCTTGGGTCTGAGCCTTCGGGCCGCCTCTTTGGCCTCCCTTTCTCGAGCCTGCTGCTGGCGTTGGTGTTCAATACTTGACCAAACACTTTGATTAACCAACTTCCAAAGCTCCAGCTGAGCTTCAGCATCGGCTATTTCATTCATTCGCATTGCGGTCTCCTTTTCTTTTATTTATCCGCAATGCGACTTGAAAACAGCAATTAGCGTTTGAAACCCTCCTTAAGCTTGGTACTTGCGATTTCAATCTGAGCATCCAACTCCCCTGCTTCTACAGATTTTTTGATCAGCTCAAGCGTTTTGATCAATTCATCACCACTTGCAACTTCAACCGCAGTTTTGCCTTTGGCCAATTCAATGACTTTCGCACCATAGCGAATATTGATACAGACTTTGCCAGACTCACTTATGAACCACCATGGACGAACACGGCGCTCAAATTCAACACTTTTAGCGATTCCGTTCTCATCTCGAATTGTTTTGTGTCTTTTAGTTGCGTAGCTTCCACCAATCTTCTGTGCTTGCGCCAATTGGATTTGATCCCAAATCTTATTTGAAAGTTTTAACCGACGCTGAACAATTGGTGGTTGGCTAATAGGTTTCTTTGCAGTTACCAACTTGAGTGAATTGAGTGCAGTCATTGTTTTCTCCTTGTGTGTTAATGACAGCTATAACTTTAGTTTCGACCAAATGGTCAGAGCAACCTTTCGCCATTGGTAACCCGACAAATTGAAAGGACTCAAATTAATTTACTCAAAATCCCTAAAAAACAAGCCAGATTTAATATTGGTTTTCTTTGGTTTAGATAAATAAACACGACAGGCAAATAAAAATCAATATTTGTGCTGCCATTTATTACTACCGAAAAAAGAGTTGTGCCACTCAGTTGTTAGGCACCCTAAACCTGGTCATCGTTGGTCGCAGGGACGGAAATTCTGAGCGGTAGCAGAGACTTGTAGTCACTACCCGAGAAGGATGCTGTTGGCCGTTGCTAGCCAATTGACGCAAGAATTAAATCAAGCATAAAGTTGGCAGACTTGGTCTGCAACAACACGAACAAGCTCTGCTCACACAGCAACTTGTAAACTCTGTAATGGTTGGCACTCACGCTACTACAGAAGTTGCGTTTTTAAGCAGCACATAAAAGGAGATCGCAAAACCGCCCTTTACCTATATGGTTGTGCTTGAGTGCTGTGGTAACGAACTCAGCGAAAGTCAGTTACCTATTACTGAGCCTAACTAAAAAGGCTCAGTGTGGGTTGAATCTAGCGAAAGCCCAATGACATCAAATACAATTCAAAAATTAATTAATTCTTTTAACGCTAATTAATTAAAAACTGTGATGAACAAAACGCTGAGCGACGAGCGAAAGGGTTTTGTGAAATCTCAAGCGAACGCAAGTTCGCTATCAATGCTGATCTCAGTAATGCACTAAGGAATACTTGTGACTGAAAAAATCAGAAGACCTAATGGATATTGGAATATCACGACTTTGACTGAATCAGCCAAAAGATTCAATACTGTAACTGAATGGTCCAAGGCTGACATGGGTGCTTATATAGCCAGTAGAAAATTGGGCTTATTCAAAGAAGTAACGACCCACATGCTTAGTCATGCTGAATCTATATCTAAAGGGCGGACTATTTGGACCAAAGAGGCTTGCCTTGAAAGTGCAAAAAAATATAAAACTCGGATTGATTGGGAACGAAAAGATCCCACTGCCTACATAGCAGCGAGAAGACATGATTGGTTTGATGAATGTACAGAGCACATGATTCGTTTAAAGCAAAAAAATGGATACTGGACATTGACCACATGCTTAGCAGAGGCTAGGAACTACCAATCTATTTCCGAATGGTTACAAGGAAATGCCTCAAGTTATCAAGCAGCCCATAACAATGAAGATTGGTTCTTGGAATGCACTGAACACATGACCAAACTATGGGAAAAAAAATGGGACGAGGGAACAATACTTGCCGACGCCAAGCGATTCTTAACTCAACAAGAGTGGTCAAGAGACAGTTATGGCGGCTATTCAGCTGCGCTTAAAAGAGGCCTAGTTGAAAAAGCCACAGCTCATATGATTAAAAATCCACGGTGGCATGGCGTGGCAACAATTCACAGAATACTCAAATCATTTGATGTTAATTATGTAGATGAGAAAACATTCGAAGATTGTCGTGACAAACGAAAATTGCCATTTGATTTTTATCTGCCTAAATTCAATTTAATCATTGAAAACCATGGCACTCAACACACAAGAGGATGGCAAGGCCGTGGAGCTGAAAACATTCAAAGGCGAGATGCTATAAAAAAGAAGTATTGCGAGGAAAAAGGGATTCACTTTTTAGAAATTAGAGAATGGGAAATTACAACCAAAGCAGAATTGGAAAATGCTATTCTGCAAAAACTGAAACAAATTGCACCGAATCTAGAATTAAGTAAAAGAATTTTGACTGAGCATGAAATTCTCGACACTCAGGTAAAAGCCAACTTTAATTTAGAGCAACTTAAAGCTATCGCACTTAATTACGATTCAAGAGCAAAATTCAAAAGAGGAAATGAACCCGCATACAACTTTGCTTGTCGACACGATTTGATTGATGAGATTTGCACTCACATGCAAACAAAAGCTCAAGCACAAAGCGAAGCACTGAAAAAATGGACAAAAGAGCTTGTTATCAATTCAGCTGCTAAATTCAAAACCGCTGGAGAATGGGCCAAAGGCGAAGGCTCAGCCTATAACGCTGCAAGACGAGAAGGTTGGCTTGCCGATGCTTCGAAACATTTTCCAAACTTTGCTTCCAAAAAATCAAATAAATAGCTACATGATTTAATTGAATAATCGTGGTAGTAAAGCCACGAGTTATCCACTGATGCCCATAGATATCCACAATCACTGAGCACAGAACCAAAGGAAACACTGATTTTCTTTAGTTCTTTTGTAAGTTATTGATTTCATTGACCCGATTGCTTTTTGGGTTACCGGTTGTCCAAATTAATCAAAGAAAACATACTGTAGGCATAGTATTTATTTGATTAAAAAGGAAAACACAATGAAACAAGCAAAAACCATTACCGCTCAGGAATTACGAAGAATTACAGATATTTTGGCTACTCGTCCTCACGCAGCTAGAAATAGGGCAATGCTGATGTTTACGCACTTGGCGGGCTTAAGAGTTGGGGAAGTAGCTGCCCTACGCTGGGTGGATGTAATCAACGCAGAGGGCCAAGTCCGCGAGGAAATCCGCTTAAACGCTGATCAAACCAAAGGAAGGCACCCTAGGACTGTTTATATAAGCCCTAAGCTACGCAAAGAGGTGCAGGGGTATGCAGCAGTAGCCCGACGCCGAGAAAACGATGCAGCGTTCTTTTATACGCAAAAAAACCCAAATCGGGGATTTACAGCCAATACCCTAACCCAACACTTTTTGAACATGTACAAGCTAGCTGGGATTGACGGAGCAAGTAGCCACTCGGGCCGTCGCACTTTTGCCACGGCATTAAGCAGCAGAGGCACCAGCATCAGGGTTTTGATGAAAATTCTTGGCCACAGAAACATTTCAACAACGATTGGCTATGTGGACGCATCAGACGATATGCTTCGTAAAGCCGTTGAACTAGCATAAATGTATTACATTCGCACCTTGAAAATAGCAGACCCTGGTCATGAAGTGTCGGTTCTAACCGACACTAAAAATTACTCTCCTCAGGCCATTAGAACCCTTTGACGGGCGTTGTCTGATTCAATCTTTCCTTGACGAAACAATCGGGTTAAATAGTCTTGGTCACCAAAATCTAATTGAATTTGCCGATTGATATGGCCAATATCACTGGGAAAAAGATCATGAGCAGCATTCTCGGCAATCACGGCTCCTCTATCTAACCACCTCTTAACGATAATATTCATGTGACGGCGCATTTCTTCAACGCCTTTTTTACTTCTTGGACCCCAGGGGTCTAAATCGTTACCAAAGTCTTTGACCAATTTAACCAAAGCTCCAATACGCCATTGCTCCAATTCAGGATGCAGGGCGCGGGTGTAAACCAAATCAAGAATTTTCCAAAGACTCTTAATCCGAATTTTTATTTTAGATGCTAAAAAATCTGATGCGTTTCTTGGCTGTAACTTCATTAGCATTTGCTTAAGTTGGCTGACGGTTGGAATTTCAGCCCCTTTTGGTATGTGAATAAAATGATCTTCACTATTGATTTTATTGCTCTCGTTACCTTGATAGATATTAACCATAGGATGAAAATCATTAACCAATATTTTCTCTTTATTGAAATGCCAATCACTGTAGTCGATGTCAAATACATTTCCATAGCGTCTGAATGACTCTATAGCTAGACGCTGATTACTATCCATATTTTTATAAACTCTGAGATTGATGGGACTATTACATACAGTCCAATAGTTTGGACTTAGACGCAAGTAATTAAAAAATAAACGGGCCATATCTTGTAAGCAAAGAAAAGCTGAATCGATGAATTTTTTATTTACATTCCCCATGCCTAGCTCCAAAAAAATAATTGTTTACTTTTTCAAAATTACCGAAATAGTATGTATTCACAAATTACTTTACCAGTTGAAATAGAAATGTGCTCACAACCGTGATCACTTTTATTAATTAAACAAGGAGCTCATCAATGAGTGATACAAAAGTATTGGAGTCAGGTATAAAACCTCCAAATAATGCACCAATTGAGAACAAAACCTATGCTGAAAGCATGGTTACTCTTCTCACCCGTAGTAACCCTGAGAAAGCTATTGCCGAGGCAATTGAGCATTTGATTGAAAAGAAAAATAATTGGGAAACCAATGAGTTGACCTCAGCCAATGACATTCTTTATGGACTGCTGCAACATTGTCAGATGCTCAATAACGCCATGATTGGTTCAGACACCATGGCTAAGAACCTTCGAAAAGGGCTTGGTAATTACATTGAAATAAAAGGCTATAAGTTCAACGATTCAACACCACTGATTACAAAAATTATTCGCTGCGTGTTTGGCGTTGATCGAAAAAGAGTGAATGCCTATGCCACAGCATTAAAGATTGCAATTAGCGAAAAAGTATCGGTAATGGACTTACCAAAATATCTAAAAGAATCTGGTGGCATTGAAGAGGTTCGTAGAAAAATTAATAAGCCAACTAAGACAATGGCAGACAAAGTCAAGCTTGGTAAAGCGGTACTTCAATCAGATGCAATAGCCTCTATTCAAAGTGACAGTCTAAATGCTCTTTATTCAACCAGCAGTACTAATGAAGGTGTCGTGCTGTTAGCAACAAAAGAGGACGATGGTAGCTTTGCTATACGACAGGTAGTTCAAAGCAACTCAGCAGTTAATAGTGCTTTAGCTGCATGCTCGAGCATTGGCGCAGAAAAAGAAAAAGCCAAAGAAGTTGAAGCCGGCTTTAAGGCCCTTGAAGAAGATCGGCTTGCTGCCCAAGCAGCATTGAAAGTAGCTTGATTGTTTATTTTAATAAACCCGTGACTACCAATTTTCAAATCCAAAATGGTAGTCACATTTCTTAAATTCATTGGAGATTATGATGGCTAATACACATCCTAACGCAGTAATCATTCCCGACCCAGTATGTCTGAACGACTTTGCCCTGCAACAAAATAGCCGTTACAAACTGGAATGTATTCTTGATCAAAGTATGCTGTTTCCTGGAAATGGTGTTTGTGGAATCATTCTTTATGGTTTATATGGAACAGGCAAGACAACCATGGCAAAACTATTACCTGGATTGATTGACACATCAAAGTCTGATCCAATTCATGGCAATATACCTCCGAGTGAAATAATTGACACTCAAAATCCTTATGACGATTACTACGCCTGTGCACAGGGTCAAAATGGCGCGCAAATAACACAACAAATTCTTAACAGAACACAATTAATGAATATGAATCCCAGCGGATTACATTTCGTTATTTTGGATGAGGTTGACAATTTAACTCCTGCCGCTCAGGCCGGATTCAAAGCCGTTATGAATAGGACACAAGTTGTTTTCATAATGACAACCAATAGTCTAGAGACAATAGATCCTGGAATTCAGAATCGTAGTGTTCTTATTGACATGAATGTACCACCAGCTGCACACTGGCGTCCTATATTGCGGAGAGTTTATACAGCTTCTAATTTAACAGCTCCAGCAGATTCTGTACTAGATCAAGTAGTACTAGCAGGAAGAGGTTCAGCTCGTAGCATTTTTACTGATGTGACTATTGGCGTCAATCAAGCAAAACGACACGGCCAATCTTCAATTTCAAAAATATCAAACTTACGGAGCTAAAAATGTCAACTAATACAGAAGATATTAATGAACTGGACATGGATAAAGAGGTTACTTTTATTCTTTTTAGTACTCAACAAAAATTAACACTAACTGAATTAAAGAAAACATTTAGAGTTAAAAAAGGAAAATTATTCAAAATTCGTAATGATATGTATGAACTTGGTAAACTCTTTGAAGCAATACAACTTATAAAAAATTCTATTCCAAATGATGATAAATTTTTTAATTTCGATGGTATTCAACATGTAACCCACATCTATGTTGTAAAAAGCAAAACCTGCACAAAAGACTTCGCAGTTATGAAGTTTGGCGATGAACTAATTGGAGGCTATGATATTAAGCGAAGTGATCTAAGAATTTTGGAGGAAATAAGAAATGAATATGTAAAAGCGACTTCAAAATGCAGTCATGCAATTCATATAATACGAGATCTAAAAAATCACACATCAAATATTTCAAATTCAAATATTAACTTAAGTATTCAACTTAATGAAATGGTCGATCTGCTTCGCTCAAGTTTATATGAGTTTGCTAAACCTGATATGGAAAAATGGAAAAAAGAAATTATTCAGTGGGATGAAAAACACCGATGGGAAGATGTTTACTATAAGGCAGAATCTATTAATGATCCAACTGAGAAATTAGCAGCTTAAATCCTGGCAATTTATTTTCTCTTGAGGGGGTGAGTAAAAATCACCACCCCGATTTGACAAGTACTTCACCATAATTTTTCGCGAGCTAGATTATCAAGATTACAGGACCCATTCGGGCAAGCTCAGGCTAACTTTTTTGCAGCCATAGTAGCGGTCAATTTACTGTAATGGGCTTCAAGCATCCTAACACTGGTTCCCATTTGCCTTGCTAAGGTATGAATATCCGTTCCAGCCAATAACTCTGAGGTAGCGTAGTAATGACGAAAAGAGTAAAGAGTTCGCTCTTGATTTTGAGCGTTGGTCTTCATTCCGCTTTCTCGCATCAACTTGTTAAACATTCCATTGAAAGTCCTTGGTTGCTCTCCATCTGGCCTCCTAAAAATATATTTAGAAACTCTGCCCATTAATTGCTCTATCGGTTTGTCTGCAATATCTTTTTGACTTCTGTGTAAGTCTTCCAAGATGGCATAAGCCTCGTGCTTGGCGATCAACCAACGACCGCCAGTTTTTCCATCCACCCAAATTCTTAAATATTTTCGATTACCCTCCTCGTACCACTCACAATGCTTCCATTCCACACCCATGCTCTCTGTACCATGGCGCATACCTGTATAAATTAAAAAATCTATATAGTTGCATAGCAATGGGTGCATTACACGATCAAATGCCAACTTTCCTTTATTTCTCCAGTCAGCCATAAATAGCCTTAGATTAGACATTTCCTTTTCTGTAAAGCCCGCCCTAATTTCACCTTTGAGACCTTTCCTTGTTAGCTTAGGAATGGGTATACGGTCACTGAGCCATCCTCTTTGAACAGCAGTTTCATGAACTCGGTTAAAGGCACTGGCAAAAGTCATCAATGTTGAATGTTTTGGCGTACGCCCCATTCGGTGATTACGCCAAGCCTCAAAAGCTGCAATGTCCTTGTATTTAAGGTGCTGGAGGTATCGATCGCCAAAAAATGGAATAAAGTAATTTTCAATAACTGCACAATAATCAGTGTAGATTTTCTTTGCAGTTCCAGCTTCGATCTCAATTTGCATATCCTCTATGGCAGTCTTGGCAATTTCTCTAAAAGACTTTTGTACAGGTGCTAGTCCTAACTTCTCCCTGTAGCGTTCTTCATCGTAGTTTGTGCAAGCAACCTCTTTGGCATAATCAAGCATTGTTTTTTTTGTACTAGCTCGGTGCCATTTGCCATTATTCTGCTTATATTTGAATTGCCATATCCTACTGCCAGGGCGTCGAAACAATGTCAACTCACCATCCCTAAGTTTGTGCTCTGCTTGAACAGCAAAATCAACTAATGATTTTGGTTTGAACTCAAGATTGTTAATATTGATTGGTAGCTCTGAAAAATCAACAGAGATGGGGGCAGGTTGTAAATAAGTAGATTGAATACCATAGTAAAGCTGAAAATAGTTTTTCACTTAAAATAAAGAATTAACAAATATTTTTACTTTATTATCATTTTTAAGAATGAGCAACAATAAATTAAAAGTTGTTTTTTCTACTTATTTATTAGACGATCTTTTTTGCCGCCTTTTTAACAGTCTCGGTAATTGGTAAATTCCATTTATTTTCCGGTGGCTTCATTCTTCGAAATTCAAGGAACTGTTTCCAGTTAATCTCATAAATTGAATTCAATGAATAATCCTTATTAAAAATAACTAATATCAGGTATTCAAAATAAACTACTCCATCATCGACTGTAGGTAAACTAGCAAATACTCCAGTTCCATTTCCTGATGTTGATTTAATAGCATATCGTTCGCCTTTACTACTCGTGGCATCAATATTTTTTGTGCTTTTTAGATTTAACTGCAGTTTGTTAAGTTTTGGATTAGAGTTATAAGCATTTGCTGCCAAATACTCACCTAATTCCCCAATTAAATTGTTAGTTCTAATAATTCCTCTTGACTTAAGTTCTTTCAATAAAGAAGGATAAAGATCAATTAACTCTGAGTCAGTCAGTACGGTTAAGGGAATATTGTTCATTAAAAAAACTTATTTCAACAAACTAATAAATTGTGATGTTTTAACAAATGTCTTACCAAGTTGGTTTCTCAAAACAGATTGGATAACTTCTTTTAATTCAGGTCCACATCTTTGAAATCCAAATAATCTAGAAACTTGTTGTACTAACTCTGATTCATCAATTTGAACGCTATTTTTCACTAGATGATTTAAGGCAACATTTATTTCATGATGAGAAATGTATTCTGCTCTTTCTAAATTTTTATTTATGACATTAGATCTATTCCTTACCCAATTTAATTCCTTTCCCTCTATTGACCAGAAATCAAATTGAACAGTAATATTTTTGGTAAATTTCAACGCTTCTAAGATAGCTCCTTGAATTCTTGAACCGGCTTTTTCAAGTTTAAAAGCTTTAGCTACTCTTCGTGCTATCTCATCCTGATGTATCGGTCCCTCAATTTCAATAATTTTTCTTATTAATATGGATCTTTCAGAAATTGAAATTTGATGAGGGGCTTTATTTTGAGAATGATATATCTCGTCAAATTCAATGTACGGCTTTGAAATAGTCAATTCTTCTTTCGGAACTAAAGGTATTTCTTCATAAAAATCTTCTTCTTTTGATAAAGAGTCGAATTTTATTTTATCAGTATCTTCATTATGATTTAGCAAGTTGGACAAATGATCAAGAAGTTTTAGTTCTTGATTGTGCCGCCTATGAAACCAATCTGTGCTCCAAATACGATAAATTGTCCACCCACGACTTTCAAGAATTTCCTGTCGCAAACGATCTCTGTCTCTAGCTGAACGAGACGAGTGATATGTGGCACCATCACACTCAATTCCACACAGAAAAATATTTTCATTGTTCGGATTTATCACGCCGATATCAATGAAAAAACCAGCCATTCCGACTTGAGCTTGTACTTTGTATCCGTGCTGCATAAGGAAAAGAGCTACTGATTCTTCAAATCCGCTATCGAAGCTTTTATCGGTATTAATTGGAACATCAAAGTAACCTTTTTCTGCAAATTGAAGGAATTCTCTAAAGGCATTTACACCTAATTTACCGGGTGCTGATTTAATATCTTCTGCAGTTATTGACGAAAAAACTGTGCATCTTTCTTTTGCTCTTGAAATTAATACATTAAGCCGTCTTTCACCGCCTTCCGCTGCTAATGGGCCAAATGTTTGGGTCAGCCTTCCATCTTCACTTCTTCCATATCCAACTGATATAAAAATAACATCTCTTTCATCGCCTTGTATTGATTCTAGATTTTTAACAAAGAAATGATCTTCTTTAGATGTTGAAAAAAAGCTATCAACATCAGGATTTAACCTTCTTTGCTCATCAATCAAATCTCTAATTGCATCTCTTTGAGTTACTGAGAATGAGGCAACACCAAGTGATTTATCAGGAAATTTTTTAGCAAATAATATTACTTCTTTTGCAATTAGTTCCGCCTCGATTATATTTCGTCCTCCTTCTGAACCACCACGCTTATACCCGTTTGGGGGAGATTTTATAAAAGAGACGCCAAGTCCATCTGAATAATTTGATCTCAAAACAGATGGAGGTAAAAGTAATTTATTATCATAAAAGTTTCTATTTGAAACAGCAATTAATCCAGGATGCTGACTTCTGTAATGCCATCTGAGCATTGCATTGTTTTCAAATACACTATCGCAGAGTCCTAAAATACTTTCTACATCATTAAGAATATAAGCACCATCCTCATCATTTTCTTCTTCAATTTCAGTTTCTTCAGCTAATCGATTAAAGAAATTAGTTGGAGGCAGTTGTTTTGCATCACCAACAACTACAACTTGAGTTGCCCTTGAAATTGCTCCAATAGCGTCTTCTGGCTTTACCTGACTAGCCTCATCTATTAAAATCAAATCAAACTCAATCGATCCAGGTTCAATGTATTGCGCTACCGACATTGGACTCATTAAAAATACTGGTTTTAACTCATGTATTGCATGACCTGCTTTTTTCATTAATTTACGAACTGGATAATTATTTCTTTTTTTATTAATTTCTTGTCTTATAACTGCCATTTCTCCAGCGTTACCTTTTGGACAGTTTTTTGAGTAATAACTTAAAACTTCAAGGGCCGCTATTTTTAGTCGTTCTTTATCATGCTTACGAAACTTTTCAAGCTCTTTATCTAACTTGAAAGCGTCAACATCAGATATATCTCTATCACTCAATACTATTTTTCGCCATATTTTTTCTAATATTGAGACTTGAATTACAGGCAGTATATGATCAGCTTGTATATCGCCTTCATATATTTTTGTATAAGCATCTTGACCTATACTCGACTTTATTTCAATGAGATAATTCCTTACAGAAGGCCATTCATTAAAGCGATGTATGTTTAAGCACCACGATTCTGTAATTCCAACTATATTAAAAAAGGGAAATTTAATTATTTCACTTTCGTCTATAACTGCTATTTGACATATATTTTTTAATTTATTTTGATATTCAATTATTAAACTGGATAACTGATTTGTAAGATTTAATAATCTATCATCTTTTATTAATAAATTTGAAAATGCAATTTCAATTTTGTTAGCGTCATTGAATACCAAAAACCAAGTAGCCAATTCTTCCAGAAGTTTTTCATCACTTTGTACGCCATTCCATATTTCTGAAAGTTCTTCTTTTATATCTTTGTCAATTTCGTTTATTTGAACTTCCTGATTTTTCAGAGCTAAAGCATCATCAATTATTTTTAAGCGATCATTAAACTTTTTCGGCAATTCAATTTTCAATAAACCTTTTAATACATTTACTGCATCTCTATATTTTTTACTAAATATAGAGAATATAGAACCTCCACTTGAGGCTAAATCAATTCGTAATTTTTCTATTGGATAATTAATCCAAGAATCGATAAGTTTTGACTCAACAACTATTTTATTTGCCTTGTAATTCTTAATTTTTAAGGCTATCTCTTTTATTAAATTTGTTTTTTTAAGCTTATCTGAAGTCAATATACACAGAGGAACTACTGGTGCCAATAATAATTTACTTGAAAATTCACCAATCCATTTGAAATCTTTTATTTCTGCAGTTTCAAAAAAATTCTTTGCATCTTCTGATAATATACAAATTGAATTTATTATTTCTTTTAATGAATCACTTTCACTTTTTAATTCATTAACTGTAAATTCAAGTCTATCAACCTCAATTGGATTCAAATAATCAGCTTGAGATAAATTCCATGGATGTTTACTTGGTACTCCTGATATTTTTAGTCGATCGGTTAAGTCGACTAATTTAATCATTAGGCCATTTAACTTTTCTTTTGTATAGTTTTCCGAATCTGGAATACTTAAAGAATAAATATCAAGCTCTAATCGTTGAATTTTTGAAATCTCACCCATTACTTCAAAAACGGAAAACCCCCATGGATCTCGTGCAGAATTAACTCTTTTGCTGTGATAATTAAGAAAATTTTGCGATTCTATTAAATTTTGAAATGCGCGATTTGATATTTCCGCTTGACCAGGAAATTCAATCGAGTCTTTAAGTTGCTTCAAAACTGCACTCTTAGTTGCCTTTCTACTGTGCAGTTCAAAACACATTACGCCTAAGCCTACTTTTGTTAGTCTTTCATGAACAACATTTAGTGCTGCCATTTTTTCGGCCATAAAAAGTACTTTTTTACCTTGAGCAATTGCTGCCGCAATAATGTTTGTAATAGTTTGTGATTTACCTGTTCCTGGCGGTCCTTGAATAATTAGGTTTTTCCCAGTCATTACTCTTTGTATTGCTTCTGTTTGAGAACTATCAGCATCAACCACATAAATAAGATCTTTTGGTGTGAAGTAATCGTCTATTAGTTCATCATTAGGAACAATGGGAGGATCAGGCTCTTGAATTTCCAATGGCGGAATTAATAAATTTTGAATAATTGGATGTCCAAGCAAATGCTCAAGTAACAATAAACCTTTTGCCTCAGGCCAGCTTTCAGGATTTAGGTCTCGCCAAAGTAAAAATTTATTAAATGAAAAGAAACCAAGTACCGCCTCATTAGGAATGACTTCCCAGCGAATTTCTTTGCTAATTGCTACTTTTACCTGCTCAAAATATAATTTAATAGACCAAGGATCCTCGTCTGGCACTTCCGGGAGTTCAATATTATTTTGTTCTTTTAACCATAGTTTTAGTGAAATATTAGTGAATAAGTCTTCTTCTCTTGGTTTAATTTTATATTTATCTTTAGCTCCATCTCTCACAAGTTCAACTGGTAAAAGTACTAACGGAGCATATCGCTCTATTTCAGAATTTTTATTTTCGTACCACTTAATAAATCCTAAAGCAATATAAAGAATATTCACCCCTTGCTCTTCTTCATATTCTTGTGCTTCAAAGTAAAGTGATTTAAGTTTTTTCTTTAATGTTTCTTTTTCTAATCTGGTGTAAAGCTGGTTTGATTCTATTTCCGGATTTTCGTTATTTTTTTCTGTACTTAAAAGATTTTCTTGATATTCGGTTTCATCCAATGACTTAAAGTGCATATCTTTTTTTTCATTAAGAAGAGCATTAAATATCTTCTCGGAACTCATATTATTAAAACGAATGCTTTTAGATCTATTTGAATTAAGATTAGTATTAATTAATTTATTTCTCAAATTTCTATCAACAAGTTTATCCCTTGCTATAGATAATCTTGCAAGTAACTTATTGAGCACCTCAGGTGCAACCTTTACTTTAGTATTACCTAATTCAGGATGTAATTTATGTGTTTGTTCATTCATCGTTTATTTACTTTTGTTTGCATTAATTTTCTACAGAATGTTAATGCTCAGAATATTTTTATCAATTTTTTACTAATATAACAGACATATTTTTGAAATTTTTGTGCTTTATAGGATTTTTTATATATTTAAGAAAGCGGAAAATCTTCTTTAAATTTAATAACTAGTTATTATTTCTGTTTTTATTATTTCTTCCAAATGATTAAGAGTAGGATCAATACGACAATTTGTGACTATGTCAAGATGATCAATATGAGTTATCTAAAATCAAGTTTTTCGATTAGAGCATTACCAACATTTGCCTGCTTCAATAAAAAGCCTGCGGATCTCCCTATACTCAATCTCAGCCTTACTAACTTTCGAAATTACATGCCGCATATTAATTCACACTTGCCGCTAATTAAGTATAAATTATTGGAAAGTGTGAACATTAAAATCATGACAAGTAGTAAAGTAGGATAAAAACTGTCACTTATTTTGTGCGTTCAATTAGACAATACCTGTAAATGAACGCATTTCATCGGAGTTTTGCTCAACAGAAGGCATAAGAGACCAAAGTCTTGAATTAACAATTCTTAAATCCTCCCACGACTGCTGATCAATTAGCCTTCTACCATTGTCAATTAATTGTTTGGCTTGAACCTGATCATTCATTGAAGTTCTTTTTTCGACGAGATGCATGAACATTCCTGATAGGAAGTCAGGATCTCTAGCCAGTATCTCAAACTTCAATGAATCTAATTCATCAATTTCAGCTGTAATTTTTTCTGGATTTGTCGAATTCAAGAAAACTTGTTCTCTAGAAATAAGTGATGATAGAGCATATTTCTCTCGATCATTTCCACTTTTTCCAACCAGTTCGGAAACTTCTTTTTTTGTTTCTTGATATGAAGTTTTTGCTAAATCAAGACGCTTACTAGAAGTTGCAGAATACATATCTTGTGCAATTTTTCTTTTTTGATCTTCAATTTTGAATCTATCATCAGTTACATCATCATCGCTTAAAGTGCCAGCTGAAATTATTAAATCTTGAACTTTTGTAACTAACTTTTCCAATTTTTCAGAAGCCTCTATATTTCCGTTTTCCTCAGCTTCTTTCTGTTCAGTTTGTAATTTTGTCTCTAATGCCAGAATTTCAGATGCCAGCATTTTTACTGGAACTGCTCTAGCTTTTGGTTCAAATACTTGGGAAAATTCTTGACCAGTACCATTAACAAAAGCGGATACAGATAAATCACGAGACTCTGACATCTCAAAAGTCAAATCTATATCAGTTCCTTTTAGCAAATCTTTTGTAATTTGTTTACCATTAATAGAAAGGATTCCAATTGGTTTATTTGTTGAAGAATGATTTTCTGATGGCCCCTCCACAACCATAATCGTTAAGTTTTCATCTGAATTTCTAATAATAGTTTTACCTACAGCTACTGTTTTCTTAACTTTATTCGGTATAACTGAATTTTTGGAAAAAAGTAATTCTAATACTGTATCTTTTTTTGCGACATCATCTTTTACTAAACACATATCTTCAGGTAATAATTGACCTGCCACACTATATTTACCTTGGGTTATTTGTATAGAGTTTCCACCAATTTCAATTTCATTATTTTTTGAATCTAGAACTTTGAAGGTAAAACTATTAAATTCGCCTTCCCTAAGTGGTAAGTCTTCAACTATTCGACTTGATAATTTTTTCAACCCACTATCATATGCTCCATCATCTCTTGTAATTCTATAAAATAAATCTTTTAGATCACCCTCAAATCTCCCTTGAAATACTTCCGCAATTTCTTGAGAATTTCTATTAAAACTAAATTTTGCTTTTATTCCATTTAAATTCTTATTTTGACTTTCACTATTTCCACGCAAAATTATTTCTTTTGTGCCTGCGAAATAAGCTGCACCAATTGCAATTGCATTGGTGGGATCTATACTAGTATTAACTACTATATTCATTAATTCTTCAATTCGTTTGCGAACATATGGAATATAGGTAGAGCCGCCAACCATTAAAATAAAACCAATATCAACTGATTGCAATGAATTTCTAGTTAATATTTTTTTCATCATTTCTGCTGTTTCATCAATTTGATCTTTAATTATTAACTCAAATTCTGAGCGAGTAATTGTGATCATTGAATCTATCGTTTTGCCATTATCATCCTCTAAATTCCTTATGACAGCCAAGTCAATTTCTGCAAAAGATTTATTTGATAGCTCAATTTTTGCCTCCTCAGCTTTGTGAAGAAGGTTAGTCCATAGTCTATTATATTTACCTGATTCACTTTTCATCTGGTTCATTAAGTCTTCAAATTTTCCTAGTTTTTGAAGAGCAGGAGCAATTAATGCATCCACTATCTTTGCGTCGAAGTCAGTTCCACCAAGATAATTATCACCTTCGTGATCAACTACTGTTAATTCACCTTCAATAATCTTAACTAATGCTACATCAAATGTTCCACCACCAAAATCATAAACAATCCATTGACTATTTCTTAAATCAATATTCTTTTCTTTGTTCGCGTAAGCTAAGCTAGCTGCTATCGGCTCTTGCAATAAAATAACACTTTTGAAACCTGCTAATTCTCCAGCCTCTTTTGTTGCATTGGATTGAATTGTGTCAAATGATGCCGGAATTGTGATTACTACTGATTCAGGTTTTTCACCTGAATGTATAAATGTTTTTAACTCTTTAAGAACTTCTGCTGATAATTCAATTGGAGTTTTTGAAACATTAAGTGAAGCAATTTTCATTGTTTCTGTTGTTCCCATTTTTCTCTTAAAGCGACTAATGACGCTTTTAGGATCTCTCTCTGCGTATGTTCTTGCTTTTTCCCCTACCAAAATAGCATCATTCCGGTAACCGACTATTGAAGGCAATGTTTCTTTGAAACCACTTGGGTTTTTGAAGACTTCAACGCTACCCTTTTCAAATTTTGAAATCAAAGAGTTTGTAGTTCCTAAATCAATACCAAAATTAACCATCTTATTCATTATGTTCACCTTTTTTCACAGACTCAACAATCACTATGCCTTTTTGAATTATTGTAGATATACCAGATGCGCCTACTCGAATAATAGGTTTTAGAACATCTACCACTATTAAATTTTCTGTTCCTACTCCAGTAATTGATGCGTCTAAATCTGTTCTGGTTTCATTAAATTCTTGACCCTCTGGATTTTCGTAAATAATTCCATTTTCTTCAAGAGCCTCTTTCATTTTTAAAATATTACGGTTAAAGTTTGCAGTATCACCCGCTATTTTTATTTTTTTCTCAATTTCAAAAAGATTGTTTGCTAATACAATTATGTACTTAGGAATATTTACTTGTAATCCTTGTGTATATTTCATTTTTTAACCTTTTATTTATTAATTAGTGTGAATAGAATAAATGCATTCGGGGTACTACTAATTGCCATACTGATCTTATCTGAGTAATTGTCAATGCTATTGATAACTAGTTCACCATTTTCTAAAGTAGCTTTTAATTTAGACCACGGTACTACATGCAGTTTATTTCCAAACCATCCTTTAGTTTCAAATCTTAAATCCGACTTACTCACTTTACAATTACCGATTATTAATGTTTTGCCATTTTCCAATTGTTTTTTTACAAAATCAACTGCATTTGAAAATATAAAATTAAAAATTGCATCTACATACTTTTTAGATATTTGATTTGAAAAATCATTTTTCTCACTTCCTGAAAAGGATACTTTAATTGTCTGTCCTCCGCCGTTAAATTCGAATCTATATATATAAGTTGTTTGATTTTGTGATCTTGTTACTGTAGATCCCCAGCATAACGACTCAATTTTTTCAGCTGGTATAAATTGTGAGTCTAATCTAATACCTTCTTTTTTGATCGTTGTAATAGATTTTCCGATTGATATTGAAGCTTCTTTTTCTTTTTCTTCTTTTATTATTTTCTCAAGAATTTCAGTATCCTTTTTAATTTCGAACTTAAGTGCGGAATATTTCGGTATTAAAAATAATTCTACAAAATTTAAAAGATCTTTTGAGCTTTCTGCATCGTCATAATCATTCACCTCTTTTATTGCTATACCTCTAACTAGTTTTACAACCTCTTCTTGCAAATCAATAAATTGAATTGGCAAACACTGGACTAGCTCTCTTAGTTCAGTTTCATAAAGTAATTCAATTACTTCTTTCGTTGATACTTTTTCTATTTTGGATTTTTTTGTTAACTCGCGAAGTTTTTCTACCCTTTTATTCACTTCTTGGTAAGAATTTGTAAAAAGATTTTCAAGATTTTCGTCACTTACCCAGTTTCTTCCACTAACCATGATCTGCATTAGATCTATTTCATTATCTAAAATTAATTTCTTAAAAATGCGATCATATTGTTTTGCAAATGGGGTGCTAAACCATTTTTCAAATTCACCTTCTTGAATTTCAATCCAAAAATTTACAATCTCATCTGAGGGTATCATTAAAAATAAAGATACATCACCTTTGGATAAGAAATTGAGTATGAATTTATTTTTATATATTAAGTATTGGTATTTTTTGTTTTTCTCATCATTTAATAAATCGATCGTGGTAATTGCGCGTGACTTTTCGATAATTTTAGAACCAAGCCACGAAATTTTGCCGTCCTCAAGATCAATCTCTTGCAGTAATAATTTTTTTTTGATTTGTATCGTTTTAACACTAATTTCGTGCTGTTCATTTTCAGACGAATTTTCTATATCTTCATCGCATATATCTAGTAATTCGAATGGATTCAAATACTCCTCGTAAAATTCTTCCGTTTCAATATATTCGCACTTATCCAGTTTTATTTTTGATAAATTTTCTTTGTGAATTTTTATTTCTTTATCATATTCAATTACCATTGATTCATATTCTGGGTAGTAGCTCAGTCCATGAAACCAAGTATCAAGTGCTTCTAATTTTTGACCGTTAGCTGAATAAGCAAGTCCGAGATTGTAAAAACCATAATCTTCAAACTTAATTTTTTTAAAGCACCTAATTGCATCTATATATAATTTTCTAGAATAATAACAACCTCCTAATTTATTAATATATAAATTTGTTTTTAGTTTTTTGATTTCTTCTAATTTTTTTAGAGCTTCAAAAGCCAAATCATCATTTTGAAATTCTATGTCCCAACCATAGTAATTTGCGAGTTCTTTTAATGCATTTTCTTCGTAACTATCAGCTTCTAATGCTGTTTCAAATGCATGTATTGCCTCTTTATTTTTTCCGGCTTGTTTCAACGCTAGACCATATCTAGCCCAACGATAAGCATTATCTTCATATAACTCTAAACTTTTTTCAAATGCTTTTAATGCAGCGTCATATGTTAGAAGCGATTCATTATTGAGAGCTATTAACCACCAAGCATCTGCTGAATCTTCCTCTTTACTTAAAGCAGTCCTCGCAGCTAATAGCGACTCCTCAAAGTTACCTTTTTTGCGAAGTTCAAATGCCTTGTCGATCAATTCGTCATGAGTTTTTTCCATTCTCGTAATTTTAATTAATATTAGCTTTCTTATTACTATTTTTTGTCATAATAACTTTTTATTTTTTAATTAGGTTAAAGCTATGGGACTATTTGATTCTTTCAAAAAACGAACTAACTTGTCCACTGTTTCTTCTGACAGTGATCCAATGGTAGAAATGTTAAAAGCAGTTATGTTAGACATTCAAAAGACTGGCCTTTCTGTTGATGTTTTGCCAAATAGTTTCGGCGAGTTTGGTCTTACAAGTACAAACCCGATACCAACTTTTTTTACACTAGGGAGCGATGAGTACTTAATTAAACTTCGTACTCTTGATGGAAAATCAATTAAGTTTGAGAGGTTTGGATCAGTTCGCCCTGAAAATTTACCTAAAACTCCCGTTGATGGCTACAAAATAACGACTATATCTGGTTTATCTTTACCCAATCTTTATTTTTGTATGTATCACAAGCGTAATTCAAAAAAAGCTCCAAAAGGTTTTTATTTAATTGAATAAGTTGTTTTTTTCTATGATTTTCAATTTCATTTATATTTTTCTGAAATTATTAAATCTAAAATTCTCAATTACTTTGATCCTAGTCTAGGAATTCTTTTGCTAATAATTTCTTTTCTTCCAGCCATCAAACATGAAGCTGCACCTTGAGACCCTAATGATTAAGAGTCGGGTCAAACCGACACTTCGTGTCCAGGGTCTGATGTTGTTGAGGACCATTGGACGAGAGGTGGTTAAAAACAATTCCACACCCTGTCCGAGCGATTGGGTCATGCAATGTCCAGGGTAGCAAAAGGTTGCCCATCACTCTAACTCAACCCCACCCCAAAGAGCTGTCGCAATTACATACTGCCTATTTATTCAGCAGAACCTGCGCAATAATGTGCATGCAATAATTTAAGGTCAAAAGAAAAGCCACTGGGTTGAATCAGTGGCTCATTTGAATGGAGGCGCGGGCCGGAGTCGAACCGACCTACACGGATTTGCAATCCGGTGCATAACCGCTTTGCTACCGCGCCAATCCTTTGAAAAAAAAAGGAAGCTAACGCTTCCCT
>Ga0164297_10001918_pt1 | contig 21254 bp, 26 predicted proteins | sample GEODES058metaG_FD_113539 | JGI IMG/M metagenome (GOLD analysis project Ga0164297, IMG submission 113539) | Dystrophic lake water microbial communities from Trout Bog Lake, Wisconsin, USA - GEODES058 metaG | ecosystem: Environmental > Aquatic > Freshwater > Lake | place: USA: Trout Bog Lake... | reverse complement strand
GTGGGACGAGACCTGGCCCGCCGACGAGCCGCAGCGTTGCTACTTCGATCTTGCCCTCGACTCGCTCTCTGAGCCCGCTCTCCGTCTGCTGCTCACCCGCGCTGCAGGACGCGCGCGCATCCCTGGTGCCGGCACGGCGCTGCTCATCCTGCGGCGCCGCGGCGGTGAGGCGGACGTCACTCCGCGTCTGTTTGGCAATGGTATCATCGAGCTCCACGACGCATGCCCCAGCGCAGAAGCCTTTCTGGCACGTCTGGTAGACGCGTTGCATGTTCGTGAGGCGGCCGCTGCTGCACCGCGAACCGCACCCGAAACGCTTCTAGCGGAGACACGGGCCTCCATCGCCGCACTGCAGGCTGCCGGCCAGGTGCGCCGCGGCGCCGTGTACGCCTGCCCGAACGGGCACATCTACACCATCGGCGACTGCGGCGGCGCCATGGAGCGCGGCACCTGCCCCGAGTGCGGCGCCATCATCGGCGGTGAGCAGCACCGCGCAGAGCAGGGCAATGCAGTGCGTCTCGACGTGGACGGTGCTGCGGCCCCTGCCTGGCCGCCAAGACGCTGAAGAAAGCATTGCGCAGCAGAGAGATGCCACGGATGGCGGATATGGAAGTCCTCCGGACAAGGAATGGGATGTCAAGATCGCAGTCAGACACCAAGACAGGACAGGATTCAGGATTTAAGCAATCACCATTGCACACCCAGCGCACGCGGTCACTTGCCCCAGGGCATCACCGCAAGGATGATGATCGTGAGGACAACTACGGCGAAGAGAAGCAACCACATCAGCTTCCCGCGCGCTGCTCGCTGGCTTGTTTCTGCTTTGACCAGCTCTTGGCGGGCGTCGCGTGTCTTGACGCTTGTCCGCACTATGTTGGCCTCGATGTCGTCTAGCATGGTGCCCTGTTCGTTGACCAGCACCGCCAGGTCCTGGAAGATCTCGTTCACCTCTCCAATCTGGGACTGTATTTCTGCGATGCCGGCGTCCCGCTCCGCTATGAGCGCGTTGTTGTAGTCAATCTCGCCGTCGAGCTGCATCAGCTCCTGCCTCTTGCTCTCCCGCAGCAGCGCCTGCTGCTCCAGGCTGCCGCTGCGCTGGTAGCTGCCTTCCGCGTCCACGTACGGAGGCAGCTCGGTGGACGAGCCGCCTGCGGGGCGCATGTGCAGCGGCCGGCCGGCGTCGGAGTGGGGCAAGTATGCCGACTCCCGTTCCGCGCACGCGCGCTGCGCCTTTTGGAACTCCTTCAGCACCGCCTGGAAGTCCTTCACCAGCTTCGTCTGCGTCGCCTTGGCCCCCGGCGGCGCGCCCGGCTGAGACGCGAGCTCCGACAGCCTTTTCACCTCTGCTGTCGTGTCCTTCGCAATCTGGCCCAGCGCGTCGCGCTGCCGGTGCAACCGGGCCCGCAGCTCGCGAGTGTCCTTCGGCGTGCCCTGCACGCCAGAAAACGAGCAGTGTGTGTGCTGTCAGTACCAATACGCGTAGTGGCCCTCCTCCAAGGGCACGCTCCCACAGAAGAGCACAGCAGACGAAAGCGCGGTGCCCTTGCAGAGCAGGCACACGCACCATGGCGTCCACCAGGCGCTTAAAGCTCGTCACGTTCGTCGTGAGCTGGAACACGCTGCTGGCAACGGCGCGCGCGGTGCTCTGGAACTGGTCCTCACCAGCAGCGCCAGGAGCACCCCCAGACGCCCCGCCGGGGGCGCCCAGCGGAATGCCGCGCCCGGGCACGACATCAGCGAACGACATGAGGGTGTGCGGGCAGACACAGCAGGCGGCAAGCAGAAGCGGGAGAGACACGAGACAGAGGGTTCCGCGAAGCGCACTTGGAATGCCACCTCACTGTTGAGCAGCGGAGACACGCAAGGGCGCTGTAATCGTAGCGGTTGCATAGGTACAAGAACATGTCTCCTTTCCAAGTGGACGAACTCACACAAGCGCAAGGTGCAACCCATTACCCTCTCCGAGCTGCTGCAGCCTGCCGCGCCGCCGTACCCAGCGCCACCAGCGCCTTGCCCAGCAGCTCCGGCATGGCTGCCTGTGAGAAGTTGAAGCGATCGGCAAGCATGTCGTCCTCCGGCAGAAGCGAGGCGCCTGCGACTGGAACGTATGTCATGTTGAACTCCGCAACATCATCCTCATCGTCGTCATCCTCCTCGTCAGGCTCCAAGCCGCGGCGCTGCAGACGGAAGGTGAAGCCCGTCGCGACGTGGGTGAACTGGTGCGCGCCAGAGTCAACACCAGCAGGGCGGCTCCATGCCAAGCCCGTGAGCTGCGTGAACGCAGGCGTCGCGAACGCATTGGCGCCCAACGCAGCAACGACACCGGCAGCGGTGACCGGGCCCGGCGCATCGGAGAGAGCCGCCTCAGCACGAAGCACCGCAATGGTGTCCTCAGCAGCAGTGCGCAGACGTGCCTCTTGGCCAGCTTGCTGCTTTGCCGCCAGTGCCTCGCTCTGCGCCTGCAACATCTGAGTCCGCGCAGCAAGCGCCTCATTGCGTGCAGCTAGCAGCTGCTCCGCCAATTGGTTGGCTTGTGCCTTTGCAGTCGCAGCCTCCGCAGCGGCGCCGGCGCTGCGCTCGGCTTCACCTCGCCAATGAGCCACCAGACGAGCAGCGGCGGCGCCATGCTCATCCAGCAATCGTTGCTGCTCCTCCGTCAGCCGGGCGAGCTCACTCTGCTTGCTTGCCTTCAGACGCAAATGTTGGGTCTGCAGCTGCTCATACGCCGTCTGCAGCTGCGAAAACGCTTCCGACAAGCTGCCAGCTGCGCCGCCGCTGTGGGATGGACCCGCAAACGGCGGTCGCTGGGAGACTGGCACGTGCATGTCAGCTGGCCCGCCAGAGAGGCTGCCACCGCCCACCGCGGCAGCTGCGGCAGTGGCAGCGAGGTTGGCAGCCATGGCTTGTGCGGCGTTAGCCTTGGCCACTGACACAGACAGGTCCACCGCAACAGAGGGGTCTGAGTGCGCTGGCACCGCCGGTGCCACGAACTGGGCGGCACTGGCGTGCCGGGGCCGTTGCGCAGACACTCGCCGCTCCTCAACTAACGCCTGCGGCTCCGGCGATACGGCCGCCGCGGCGCGCGAAGGCGGCGGAGGCACAGCCACACGGGGTGCTGCAGGAGCTGCACGCACAGGCGGCACTACGGCCGCGGGGGCCGGGGCAGCGTCAGCTGTCCTGGTTGGCGGCCACGGGATGACCGTGCCCGCGTGCTTGGCCTGCGAGGAGGGTGTGGGGGCGCCGCGGTGCGTGAGTTCTGAAGTCGAGCTGTGCACTTGAAAAACGGGCAGTCCAATTCAGGGCTCGCCACGCACCGCTGCCGTCTTGACACGCTTCGCGCCGCCGGCCGCGCGCACAGGGACGTCGTCCTCGTCGTCTGACGCGTCGTCGTCTTCCTCCGCGGCCGGTGCCGGGCGCTTGGACTGTGCCTTCCGGCCAGGGGCTGCAGCCTTGCCGGACGCCGCAGTGACCGCCGACGGCGCAGTCTTGCCCGCCTGCCGCGCGGCTTTAGCAGCCAGCTTGGAAGCCAGCTTGGGGCCCGCCTTGGGCGCGGCTGCAGCGCCCGCGTCCGGGCCGCCCGACAGGCCTGGTGTCTCGTAGCTCCACCCGCCCGCCCCGCGAGAAGCGCCGCCCGACGCGTCCGCATTCTCCTTGTCCGTCGTCGGCTCCGCGTCGTCCAGAGCGCGCATGGGCACAGCAGCAGCTTTGGCTTTGCTCACCTTTGGCTTTGGCGCCTTGACGCTGGGCGCCTCATCGCCACCGCCAGTCGTCTTGCGCAGCCACGCGGGCGTCCTGCCACCAGCATCCTGAGTGTAGTTGATCGGCTTCGCCGTGCGCAGCGCGCGCCGCGGCGGCTCGGGAGACGCCATGTGCTTCGGCGACCGAACGCAAGTGAGTGTTTGTTTGTTTTTCACGGCGCCGCCTCTGCGCTATCATCCTTGCCTGCTGCCCTGCCCTGCGAGGACATCAGCTGGCGCGCCACCAGTCTGGCGTACAGCCCATCCGGTCTTGCCATGAGAGCTTGGTGCGGCCCGTGCTCTTTCACCGTGCCCCCGTCCACCACGGCGATGGCGTGCGCATCTACCACAGTGCTGAGGCGATGCGCAACCAGTACGACAGTCCGGCCTCCTTGCCTGACCATGCCGTCCAGCGCCGTCTGCACTGCTGCCTCGCTCTCCGCATCCAGTGCGCTGGTGGCCTCATCCAGCAACAGCAGCCGCGGCTGGCGAAGCAATGCGCGCGCGATGGCGATGCGCTGCTTCTGGCCACCGCTGAGGCGTGCGCCCCGCTCACCGACCCGAGTAAGATATCCCTCACCGAAGGATGTGATGAAGGAGTGCGCGTGCGCGGCCGTTGCAGCGGCCACCACCTCCTGCGTGCTCACCGGGAAGGGACATCCGTAGCGGATGTTCTCCTCAATGCTGGTGGCAAAGAGTTGAGAATCTTGTGCCACCACACCCGTGTGGGTGTGTAACCATCGGAGGTCGGCATCGCGCAGGTCGATACCATCGATTGTGATGCTCCCTGCTCGAGGGTCGTACAGACGCAGTAGCAGGTGGCACACCGTGCTCTTACCCCCGCCGGATGGCCCCACCAGCGCGCAGGTTGTTTGCGCAGGCACATGCAACGTGAAGCCCGCCAGCACCTTTTGATGAGGTCGCATCTGGTATGTGAAATCCACGTCGCGGAACCGCAGATCACAGTCCGGAGGCGCATCCGCCTTGCGTCGGGGGCCACGTCCGCCAGTGGGTCCGATGGAGGGCTCGTGGTCCATGAGGGATAGCACTCGCTGCGCGCTACCAGCCGCACGAGTGAAGCTCGCCAGAGTGGACTGCAGCGCCTTGAATGAAGAGTTGAACATGCCAAAATATAATTGCCACGTGACTAAACGGCCAGCAGTCAAATGGCCCGATGTGCCTGCGGCGGCTGCAGACTGGCCAGCTTCCAGCGCCAGCGTCCCGCCATACCACAGGATCAGGGCGTTGGTAAACAGATCCAGGTAGTTGTTCAGCGCGTATGCTAGCGCGCCGCCCAGCGAATCACGAATTCCACATTGAAGTGCAGCCTTTGCAAAGCCCTCGTACTTCGCACACTCCGCCTCCTCCGTGCTCAGACTGCGCACCGTGCGCATATGGCCCAGCGCCTCGGTAGCAGCGGCATTGCCTTGTCCCAGAGCAGCGGCAATGTGACGATTGAGACCAGCAGACCAACGGGCGTAGCGTTGCGTCACGTAGCTGGCGGGCATCAGCGTTGTTGCCGCAAGCAAGCTGAGTTGCCAGCTTTGCCAGAAGCAAGCCGCCAATGCACCTACGAGGAGCACGACATTTTCGAGCACTGATGAGAGGAGCGTCTGCACTGGCGCCAGCATTGTGCTCACGTCGTAACTCAACCGTGAAGTCAGATCGCCAGTGGATGCAGCATCGAAGAACGCGATGTCCTGAGAGAGGAGCGAGCGCAGGAGGGATGTGCGCACTTCATAGGCAAGGCGGCGTCCGACGAGGGAGAAGCAAAGGGAGCGCAAGCCGCCGAAGGCGCCCGAAGCGATAGAGTACAGAACGAGCAGGAAGACGTCGCGCTTGAATGCAGCGACGTCGCCTGCGAATACAGTGTCTAGAATGCTGCCCGTATAGTTTGGAAGCGAGAGCGTTGCAATGCTCGTGGCAAGCAGGCACAAGCAGGCCAAGAAGAACAGGGGCAGCTCCGATTTTACAAGTCGCAGTGCACGTACAAAGAATGCGCTCGGTGGAGGTGGCGGCGGCGCGGATGGGTCGTCCCTGGCTGATGATGGCCCTCGGTCACTGCGCACGCCGCCCTCAGCAGTCGCCGCATCTCTTCGCATCAAGCAGCTGAGGCAGCAGTCGAAATCGCAGACGCCGCATCGCATTCCCTCTGTCACGCGGGCACGGCAGCAGTCGCAGGTGTGTGCGACGATGGACGCGTCGGAAGCGTAGAAAAGTGCATGTGGATGGAGGTCGCGGCGGAGGACGCCGCCTTGAGCGGTCGTATCGCTCACTGCCTGTGCTAACAGCGCATTCTCGAGAATGGACAGCGCCGCTCCGGAGGCGAGCAGCATGCCGCGAACGAGTGCCGTCCGCAGCGGCACGGTGGAAGCAGACGGCGACAGTTCGTCGAACGTGACGCATTTCACGGCGTGCGCCACGGAGCACCCGGTGCATATGATGAACAGAAGTGCAAGCGCCAAGTTGCGCCGCAAAAGCAGCCGCTTCTGTGCCTCGAAGTCAGCCTTGAGTGCCGCCAAGGCGTCTGCGGGAGAGCGCGCCTCCGACACAGTCGGGACGTCCTCCTCTCGTTGCGACGTTGGTAGCAGAGGCTCGCGCAGCGAGTCGGTGCTGGGGGCAGCGTGCGTGACTGCTCGGGTGCGTGACACGCTAACAGCGACAAGGCTGAGAAGCGGCAGGAGAAGTGCTCGGCCGAGCGACAGGAAGACTGCGTCAAGTGCGTCTGTGTGGAAACTCAGCAGCTGCCGAAAGGGCGTGTGTGTCACGTCCGAGAAGCGCCAGTTGTGGAGCTCCATGAGAAGGAGAGTTGCGGTGAGGACATCCACAGCGAGCACTCCACAAGCCGCGAGTCCGTACCGCTGTCCTCGGCGACGCAGAGCGGAAGGGTCTGCCTCGCGTAAGAACACATCTGACATGATTTCGGCGAGTGGGGCAGCCGCAAAGGTAAGCTTCACACTGTAGACGTCACTGGTCGTCTTCATCCTCATCGCCGTCCTCCTCTCCGTCTGTCAGTGCAGTGTCCTGCAGCCTATCTTCCAGGTGGTCCAACTCATCTGCATCCAGGTCCACATCAAGGTCTTCTTCATCAAGGTCAGCAAGAGCGGCCGCAACGCTATCAGACACTCCCTCGCCGCCAACACCGCCAGCAGCTGCGGCAGAGGCGGCAGCCTGCGCGGCGGCGGCTGCTGCTGCAAACATAGCTTCCACATCCTCCTGCGAGTCCGCAAGAAAGCAAGCGAGAGGCGGTGAGCTTTGAGGTCAACAGAGCCACGCTCACACCAGAACGCACCTCTCGCACGTATGCCGACGTATCTCCTGCATCCATGTCATCCTCGAATGTGAAGCCACTCAACTCGGTCAGCTCTCGCCCACTGAGCCTTCCGGCCTTCATGCGCTCCTCCCTCTTCTGCTGCTCCGCCACCTGCTTGGCGGCCACCTTCCGTTTCTTCCACGCCGAGAAAACAGCCTCTGTGACAGGCGTGCTGGCGTTCACGGCGCGCCTCGCCTCTTCGATCTCCTCCTCGATGGTCTTTTTGTTAGCTGCCGCCTCCTTGGCCAGGGCCTTTATCTGGCTCTGCAGCACGTAGCCCGGCGGCAGCGCGTGCCGGTATTTGCACTCGTCGCCGCCGCCGGGACAGACCCAGAACCAGCCGAACTGCTTCTTCTCGATGGCATCCAGGAAGTATTTGCAGATGATGTCTGTGGGCCGGTTGCGGTTGTGACTGCCCATCTTCTGCTCGATGGCCGCCTCCAGCTTGTCCTGGTCCCAATCCTCCATGGTTTCGTTGCCCTCTTCGCCAGAGGGGCCGCCCCTGCGGTCTGTAAACAAGTCGATCTTGGCGGACTTGCGCTCCACCGCTAAGTCGTGGCTGAACTTGCACTTGAAGCCCTTGGTGCAGGCCCCCGCACGGAAGAACTCGCACACGATGCTCTTGGGGTCCACGCCGGCGGGAACTTGGGGCTGCTTGATGGAAGACACAAAGATCTCGCTCAACTCGCGCTGGCGGGCCTCCTCCTCAGCTTTGCGTTTCTGGGGGCCGTGTCACGCTTCAGCGTCAGCACCACAAGACGGCAGCACAGGCACAGCGCGCGCGGCGCATAGAACACACAGTGAGCCCCTAAAACCCGTGAACACAACCGTCCTTCCCCGCGACGCACCGCCCTCGACTCCTTGCTGTTCGGGTCCGCAAGCGCCGCACGGCGGTCTTTCTCACTCTTGGCGCCTGCCGCGTTCTGAGACAGCTGGTTCACGTAGCTGTGCAGAGATGCGAGCACTGTCAGAAACCACCGACGCTCACGAGCACGGCAAACACGCGCGCCCCGAGACGCACTTCTGAACCTTGGCGCTCTTGTTCTTATTTTTCAGACCAAACGTCTTGTCTTCCAGCGCTTTGGCCTTCTTGGCGGCCGCGGCCTTTGCCGCGGCGGCATCCTGGCCCTTCTTGGGCGGCATGAGCAACAGCAACAGGGAGACGCACCCTACACAGCAGGCGTCACGCCCACCAGATGGCTGACGCCAATGGTTGCGAGCACAAGTTCGTGCGACGGGGCTTTGGGCTGCCACGGATGCTCGCACACAGTGCCACCCTCGCTTTACCCTCAGCCAATGGCTGACGCCAAGAAGCTGCTGGTAGAGAAGGCGAAAGAGCTCGTTGCGCTGGCCACTTCGCGCAGCGTGCGTTTGCCTGCAGGTGCTGACGGACTGGGCAAGGCTGCAAATGCGCTGAACACAACCAAGAATGGCGCCGAGTTCGACCTGGTACGCGCGTCATACGCAGAACCTCGTGTACGTGTATGCTCTCATGAACTGATGCTCGCATGTGTCGTAGGATGCGGCGTTGAAGTCCCTGGTCAAGCAGTACGGAGGTGACGCCGAGCTGCGCGCTGCTTCTGCGGACCCTGTGGGGCCCGACCTTGAAGCGGAGATAAACCCCAACAAGAAACGCAAGCTGAGCGCCAAGAAGGAAGCGGAGCTTGCGGCAAAGAAGGCGGCCATCGAGGCGCTGCCGAACAAGAACCCGCTGCTCACAGCCATGTTCGAGGAGCTGGACCGCTTGGTGATGAAGCACGGGGGAGAGAACGCGCACTTCGCGGCGTCCACGTATCGCAAGGTTGCGCTGCTGCTCCGGGAGGTGGAGGAGCCTGTGACAAGCGGCAAGCACGCCCTCAAGATGGTGAAGGCCAAAGAATTGAAAGGCCTGGGACCCAAGTCCATGGAGATGATTGACGAGTTCCTGACTGGTGGCGAAGACGCTGTCGTCAAGCTGCAGGAATTCCGTGCAATCGACCGGGGGGAGCTGCCTCCTCACGGGGCAGCGAAAGACTAGGAGGCGCTCTCACAGACATCACGCAACGGCATCATGACACAAGCAATTAATCACCATTTGCAGTCTCTCCCGCCACGATGGGCGCGTGCGCCCGCCAGTAGACCACAGACTTGGCGTAAGCTTCTCTATCGATCGGCACGCCGCTGCCGCCCTCTTCTCTGCCCAGCGCGTTGCGCATCGCGGTGATTGGCTGCATCGGCGTCTCGAATGGCTCGTCCTGTGCCTTGACGCTGATGACGCCCCATGGCGCATCCGGCAGTGTACTGCCATCGCGTCCTGTGGCCTGGCATTCAAGCACCAGCTGCTCGCGGCTATACAGAATCACGTCCAAGTGCTTCGCCACAGGCAGGGGAGCAACAGCAGCTGCGGGGAACCAGCGCTGCAGGACCGGCAGCTCGCGTTGAGAACGTGCGCCATAGTCGCTGCGAAGCAGGTGTCGGTTTGCTTCTGTGATTGGCAGCGCGCCACACGTTGCGTCTGTGAAGTTGGGCATGAACACGTGCTTGCAGAAGGGTGCGTAGCCGTCGACGAGTGGGGCTGCTCCAGAGGCATGAGTGGCTTCCAGCCTGGCCATGAACAGCGCTTGGTCTACGGACATGCGTGTGCCGCTATAGTTCGGGTCATCCCATTGTCGTTTCGCAAAGTCATCCAGGAAGAACACAGCGCGCGCGTTGTGCGCCATAACAGCACAGCGATGCCGCAACACTGGCTGCGAGACAGCACGCTGACGGAACAGAGTGATGTGGGGGCAGACTGTGCGCATGCACTGCGAATAGCTGTGTGCACCTGCAGAAGGATGCTCCTGGCGACGGGAGCGAGAACAGCGTGCTGACTTGGCACTTCTTGCGTGCATCGCCAAAACAACAGCCATGTCCAAGGTCCTCATCGAGTGCACTTACTGTGGCGCCTGAGGCTACGCCTCTCGGTGGGCCGCCATCCGGCGGGCCATCGAGGGAGCGTATCCTGGCGCTGCGTTGGAGTTCAAGGGCACAGCGACCCCCACAGCGACCGGCCTCCTTGAGGTGTCGGTCAACGGGGCACTTGTGCACTCCAAGAAGGCCGGCGACGGCTACGTGGACACGGACGCGAAGACGAACAAGATGTGCGTGCCCCGACTCGGGGTGGTCGTTGGTGGCGGTTGTGGAGCCCTATGAGAAACTCTTCGTCTCTCTGACGCGCACTGCCCCCTCTCTGTAGCCTGGCGGCCGTAAAGGCCGCGCTGGGCGTTTAAGCCGTCGTCTGCGGAATCACAGTGGCCCGGCAGCTGTCGGCACGTGAGTGAAGGAGAGGAGTGCCCTGGCGACGGGCGCGAGCACGCCTTGACGAGCGTCACACATAAAGGCCTGGGGAGACCCACAAGCCGAGTGGCGCTCCGAGCACCTGTGTAGCCCAACAAGCTGCACCAAACAGCCGCGCCCGGGGCCGTTGAGGCAGTTTTTTCTGATTTCTCTCTCGTGAGACCATAACGTGATTTGATAAGCAACACACGTTTCGTTTCAGCGCTGGAAGCGCCGCTGTCGCAAGTTTGACGGTTGGGGCTCCTCGTCCCCCCCGTGGGCCGTCTCCTCCGTGCCACCAGCCTCTTCTTCCTCTGGTGCCTCGTCGTCATCTTCGACCGGCGGCGAAAACGGACGTGTGTCCGTGTCGTCACTGAACACGGTGCCTGCATCCCCAAGGTCCTCCCCGCCGCCGGTCCGAAGCCCATCGTCACTAGTCACATCGCTGGGTGCATCATTCAACCTCAGCTCGCCAGGCACACCACGCGCAAATGGCGGGGCTTCGTACGACCGGGGCGGTGACACTGGCGGCGTGGGAAATGTACCAGCGCCACCAGCGTATGCATACGAACTGCCGTCCGATCCTTGGGCCTCATGTGTGGCACTCGTGCTGTTCGTAATGACGCGGAGCGTGGCAATAAGTGCAGCGAGGCTGGCGTACATGATGAAGGACGTTGACAGCACCGTGATGCCGGAGGTGAGGGGCCAGAAATGGAGGAAATATTGGATCCAGCCGATGCGTAGCGTCAGCGTCGCCATCGCGCTGTACACCTGCACTGTCGGCTTGCCGCTCGGAGACGCGAGACTGACGCGCAGAGCTGCGAATGGCGCTGCTCTGGACTCTGGAAAGCCTGGGATGATGCACAAAGGGGGTTCAGACTTGTGTGTGCTGATGCCCCGTAATGACGACACACGCACCTTCAAACAGAGGCACTGTCACAACCTGCGCTTCCCGTGCAGCATCCACCGCCAGCAGAGGCGCACGAGCGGCAGCACGCACGCCTCGAGCCAGCAGTGAGCGGTATCTCAACTGCGCTGGCCTGCTGCTCTTCGCCACCACATCCCCTGTGGATGTCAACAGCGTCGCAGTGACTTGGAACACACCCAAGTCGCGGTTCACGGGCGACTCCGGCAGCTCCTGGCGTGGGCGCGGCAAGGGAGCGAGTGCCTGTGAGACATACAGCAGGACATGTGGCTCTTGCGCACTTGGTGTCCACACGCGATTCGCGCACCAGTGTCAGTGTCAAGTCAAATATCTGGCCGGGCGCTAAAGCGCGTGCGCCAGACGGCACGCTCGGCGCGAGCTGGCCGTTGACGAGGTAGCGGGCAGGCAAGAAGCTGGCTACTGCAGTCGGCCTCGCCTCCAGGTAGTCGAAGTGAAGCGCCTGCTGTGCTCTTGCCGCACTGAAAAGACAAGGCGCGCGTTGTAGTGGGCGAGTGAGTGCGTGCAAGGTCGGCAAAAGTGGTGTCCTTCCCCCTGAGCCGCTCGTCCCAAATGTGCAGGACTGTGCACCGCCCCCACCGCTGTATGGAGCCGCCAAGAACCCGGGCAGAAGCACCAGTGAAGAGCACGCAGCAGGGAGTGCGCGCCTGGGTAGTCTGGTCCACCAGCGCAGGAGCAGAAGTGTGGCAAGGGAGCCGAGAGCTAGGAGTGGGATGAGAAGCACGGCGCGCGTCACAAAGCTGGCGCTCTGCTGCGCTGCTGCAGTGGCTAGAAGTGCTGCCCGGCGACTGCTGGAGCGTGCTCTGTCACCGTCGAGTGCAGACTCCTCTGGTATGTCTGACAGTGTCTCACTGTCAGCCTCTGACGCGGGGCGCATCGCTGTCACTGTTCAATCAGCGCGGGGGTAGCTGCGTCGTACTACACGGAAGCTGCTGGCCGTGCCATTGAGCGCGCGAAGACAGACACCGTTTTGGCGAGGGGGTGGCGTGTTCATCGATGTTATCCGATTCATCGATGATGTTGATATCAACGCTAAATTTCTGTTGCGTCTGTAGCGCTCCTGCTGCTCTGTAGCGCGTTAGCGCTGACCAGTGCGCTGGTGCGAAGTAAGTCTGCCAGCTCCTCAGCCTCAGCGTCAAGCTGCGGGGGCGCACTGCGCGGCGCCGCTGCTGCCTCCGGAGCCCGGTCACCAGGTGAGGAGGCTCTCTGTGGTGACGGTCCAGCGCTGCCGGATCCTCCACCAGCCAGCTCCTGCGACGGACCGCCCTGTCTTGCAAGAGCTCTGCTTGGCTGCTGTTGCAACACCACCATTGACGACGAAGATGTAGACGGCGGCGGAAGCACAGACGGGCACAACAGCGGCGGGACGCGCAGGAAGCCGATGCATCCGTCGTAGGAGCCAGAATAGCAGGTCTCCGCCTCCGGGCAACTGGAGGAGAGGACCCGCACCGCGTCCTCATGGCCATCGGATTTCGCAACGCACGGGAAGCCGTGAGCTGTGGTACTCCAGAACCGGACGCTGGTGTCAAAGCTGCCGGACACGACATGGCCACGGCACACTGCCAATGCAAGCACAGCTTCGCGATGACCAGACATGACCGCCACACACGTGCCCGGCGCTGCGCTCGTACCCAGAGCCCAGGCTCTGACGGTGTGATCCCAGCTGCCGCTGAAGAGTGTGTCTCCGCAAGTCGCAAGGACGCGCACATTGTCGCTGTGGCCTTCGCACACAGCAACGCACGCCATAGTCTCCGCATTCCACAGCCGGACAGTCCAATCATCGGAGCCGGAGGCTAGGAGACCGTGCTGTGGCAGTGCAGACAGTGCGCGCACTGCCTCCCGATGGCCTTCCATGGTGCCAAGACACAGCAGGTGGGAAGCATCCCAACACCGCACTGTTTTGTCATATGATGCGCTGAACAGGCGCCCGCCCAGCGCTGCAAGTGCGCGTACAGGGCCCGTGTGTCCTTTCAGCGCATCGCCTGAGGGCCCGCTGAACTGTTGCAGCGTGTCCAGACACCATGCGCGAAGCGTGCGGTCATAAGACGCACTGAACAGCGTTCTGCATGACGGCATGACTTGGAGCGCGCGCACTGCATCGTCGTGTCCGTTCAGGACAGCCACTCTGCGCAGTGAGCGGATGCACCAGACGCGGATGGTGTTGTCGTAGCTGCCGCTGAAAAGGTGGCGATCGCTCAAGGCTAGAGCAAGCACCGGGCGTGTGTGCCCTTCCAACACGGCGATACAGCGGCGACTATGTGCATCCCAGCAGCGGACGCTGCCATCAGCGCTGGCAGTGTACACGCGTCCAGAGGTCGGGGAGACTTCAACAGCCCAGACAATCTCATCGTGGCCTTGCAACACGTGACTCGCCGGCGGCGGCTGCTCCGCCTCCTCCTCTGACGGCGCCACATCTTCAAGCTCAGCCTCCACGTTGTCCGCGAAACCGCCGGGATGATGCGCGTTCAAATAGGTCGGGACTCCTGGGTCAGGCACTGCCCGTGCCTTCAACAGTATGCCGTGCGCCTCCGCGTAGTCCTGCGGGGTGTGCGAGCGACGCGGTGTGAGTATCTCTCTCGTGCGGGAGCAGTGAGTTGCACTGTGCCTTCCGGTGGGTGGTTAACACACCTCAATGGCGCTACGCAAGGCGAAGTTTGGCACGAGCTCGAGGTGGCGTAACCGGACGCCGGTGCTGGGACACGTCCGGTGACCTGCGTCCAGCCAGCGTGTGATGCTGTCGCGGTCGTATGTTATGCCTGTACAGCGCGTACGGAGGCTGGTGTCAGACAACAAGAGTTGGAAGGTGCGTACAGGTGCCCGACCTACTGGCGCGGCGTCTGCAGTGCCTGCGTGCTGTCTGCGGGTGGAGGCCATGCTAGTGCACAGGCCGGGCGAGTAGCCACGCACGCAGCTGCGCTGCGCTCGAGCGCGGGTGCCCAGGCTTTGAAGAACGAAGGGCCAACCACCACTAACAAATACCCACGCCAACGGGTGTGATACAAGACAGGGACACACCTGTTGCTACAACCACCGGGTCCTGCATAAGCTCCAAGCTGACCGGGCAACACAGGTGCTGCGGCGGGAGTACCTGGCCTCCGTGCGAGGCCGGTACAGCCGACGTCGCGACAGGCTGCGGGGCAGCGCCCGCATCAACAGCGCGTGCATGCGCGCTAGCAGGCGCGTGTGCTGTGCAGTCTGTAGCGTCCACCACGGGAAGTGACGCCATCTGTGGGCGAAGGGCACCCGTAACTTTTCTTGCCCGCGTCAGCAAGGCCAGGGAGACCTTGCCAGGCATCGCCGCATGAAAGTTCCGCGTGCAAGAAATAACATGCACATTCGGCCGGGCGCTCGCATGCACTACCCCAAGGACTCAGAAATCTGTTGCCCCTCGAAGCGGCGCGTGTCTCCTCGCCCTGCCCCCCAGACAGCCGGGATGGCTGACGCGCCGGACGCGGCCGGTGATGCTGGCAAGGAGTTCCCCGAGTTCCCGGGCGAACTGCTGTCAAAGAGGTGGGAACGTTGGGCTGCACTTTCTCCTCACACGCACGTCGTCGCCGCCTGCCAGCCTCACTCACCTCACCACCACTACTCACTGAGCAGCGAGTACAAGCGCCGCCTGAAGGCTGCAGAGAAGGAGAAGGCGGACGCTGCCAAGGCTGCCGAGAAGGTGGGAGAGAGCACTGTCAACCAGAGCCCAGCCTATGCCCGGCAACCACCACCAGCACCCGGTCTCACACGCCCCCTGCGCGCCTTGCCTGCTGCAGGCAACCAAGGCAGCTGCTGCCCCGGCGGCAGAGAAGAAGACGGAGGAGGAGGAGGAAGAGATCGACCCCACGGTGCGTGATCCAAAGCCTGCACTCTCGCCCGCCGCCTGCACTCCTTCATATGTCTGACACATGCTACACACACACACACTGGCGTCGCGATGGCTGGGACAACCACTGCAGAAGTTCTTCGAGAACCGGGTGAAGCACATCCACAGCGTGCAGGCAGCCGGCGGGAGCGCGTTCCCGCACAAGTTCGCAGTCACGCACCGCGTGGCAGACGTCGTGTCCACGTTCAGCGACATTGAGACGGGTGAACACAAGGAGGACGTGACGGTGGCTGTGGCAGGCGCGTCTGTGGCGGGTGTTTTTTCAGGCTGTTGCGAGCGCTGCCTGACAAGAGCTTGCGCCTATGACCAGGGCGTGTGATGGCCAAGCGCGCCAGCGGTGCGAAGCTCTTCTTCTACACCCTCGTCAGCGACGGCGCCAAGGTCCAGGTCATGGCGGACGCCAGGCGCGTGGGGCACTCACCTGATCTATCAGCAGGCTTGCGCACAAGACGGCTCGTCTGACCCGCAAACTGTGCCCTCTCTGCAGAGACGCCACCTACGATTTCGCGGCGGTGCATGCGGCCACACGCCGCGGCGACATCCTGGGCGTGCGCGGGTACCCGGGCAAGAGCAAGCGGGGGGAGCTCAGCGTCTTCCCACGGGAGTGCGTGCTCCTCACGCCCTGCCTCCACATGCTCCCCGGGGCGCACTCCGGGCTGACAGACAAGGAGACGCGCTTCCGGATGCGTTACCTGGACCTGATGTGCAACGACCATGTCGCTGCAACCTTCCACACGCGAACTGCTGTGATTCGCCACGTTCGCCAGTTCTGGGACAGCCGCGGCTTCCTTGAGGTGGAGACGCCGATGATGAACATGATTCCCGGTGGCGCGACTGCCAAGCCGTTCGTGACATTCCACAACGACTTGAACATGCAGCTCTACATGCGCATCGCCCCCGAGCTCTACCTCAAGCAGCTCGTCATTGGCGGCATCGAGCGCGTGTACGAGATCGGTCGCCAGTTCCGTAACGAGGGCATCGACATGACGCACAACCCGGAGTTCACAACATGCGAGGCCTACTGTGCGTACACTGACTACCACGACTTCATGAACTTCACAGAGGAGATGATCTCGAGCCTGGTTCTTAAGCTCAAGGGCAGCTACGTGATCGACTACCACAGCGACGGGCCGGACGCGCCGCCGACGCGCATCGATTTCACGCCGCCGTGGCGACGCATCAGCATGGTTGACGCTCTTGAGGAGGCCCTGGGCGAGAAGATGCCGGGCAGCGCCACCGGGCAGCTGGAGACGCCGGAGGTGAATGCCTGGCTGCTGGCTCAGTGCGCAAAGCACGGGGTGACATGCCCACCTCCCACGAGCACGGCTCGTCTGCTGGACAAGCTGGTCGGAGAGTTCCTCGAGTCGCAGTGCATCAACCCGGGCTTCATTTGCGACCACCCGCAGCTGATGAGCCCGCTGGCTAAGTATCACCGCACCAAGCCTGGCATGACAGAGCGTTTCGAGCTGTTCGTCAACTGCCGAGAGCTGGTGAACGCGTACACTGAGCTGAATGACCCGCTGGTACAGCGCAAGCTGTTTGAGGACCAGGCGAGGGCCAAAGCGCAGGGTGACGACGAGGCGATGGGCGTGGATGAGACGTTCTTGAATGCTCTCGAGTACGGATTGCCGCCCACTGGCGGCTGGGGTATGGGCATCGACCGCATGGTCATGTTGTTGGCGGACATGAACAACATCAAGGAGGTGCTCCTCTTCCCCGCCATGAAGCCGGATGAAAGCGGGCGAGTGAGCGGGCCAGTCGCCGGCGTTGGCGCCACACCTGCGGCTGACCCCGCCCCTGTAGCGACACTGGCGCCAGCGGCAGCTGGACACGGGGGAGCCAAGAAGGCGGCAGCAGCTGGAGAGAAGGCGCACGCTGCTACCAAGAGCACGGCGGGATCGTATGGCGGACCCAGCTCGGATGAGTGGGCTTCGGGCAAGCTGGGTCGCCCAGCAGGCGCGCTTAACGTGGTCGAGGAGCCCAGCTATTTGAAGGTTTGAATCAAGATTACGGCGTGGGGATGGCACGTGCTATCAATTTAACAGAAGTCAGTACCAGCGTCAGAACGTGCGTTGCGCCGCTGTCATTGGCCGCGCTGGTTGTCCTCCCGCCCTGCCCCTGCCTGCAGCAGTGGCGAGCGCAGCAGACACAACAGAGAAGACTGCCGCGGCGCGGGAGGAGAAGAAAGTGCTGGTGCCAGGTCCTTGGGCCATGGGGGGTCTGCGGTCTCCAGGCACGGTTCCATCGTTCACCTCCTCGCTGCCCGTCTGCACGTGGATGATACCCGCGCCGAGAAGAAGGAGTAGACCCACGAAGCGCAGGCGCCATAGGAGGCGCACGCATCCAAAGAGCAGGGACTTGATCAGCCATCGCCCTTTGCGGCGGACGTTGGGCAGACCCCCCACGCGGCGCGCGGTGTCACCGCCAGAAGCTGAGGCAGCGGAGTTGTACAAGCCGACGTGCGTGCGGCTCCGCCAGAGCGCATCTTTTGCATGGCCTGCTCTACTCTTTGCAGATGTGGCGAACGCAGCATCTGCGCGGCGCACGGAGTCTGCCACCGCTGCGCGTGCACGCTCTACAGCTGCTGTTGCGGCAGCTGCGTCGGCGGCAGCTGCAGCACGGAGCGCATCAGCCCTGGCGTTGAATGCAGAGGAGCCGGAGCATTGCGCAGTCGCAACCACCAACGTCTCCTCCGACACCGTCAACTTCGTCTGCGCCAGTGCTCTCTCCGCAGTCAGCAACCCCAGCTCTGCTTCAGCGACGGTAAGCCGCGCTTGCAATCTCTGCTGAGTCCTCGTGGCATCCTCAGCTGCCGCGGTCGCCGCCGCCGCTGCGGCTTCAGCTGCAACAGCACGCTTCTGCGCAGCCGCTAATGCAGCATGCAGACGCGATTTCCCGGCTGCTGTGCGTGCATCGGAGCCGCATTTCAAGGTGGCCGTCTCCTCTTTGGCTCGGGCCTCTGACGCTGCGGCCTCTGCGCTGACGCGAGCCTCTTCAGATGTCTGCAGCCGCGTTTCTAGGGACGACACCGCCTCGGCCTGGGCAGCCGTCTGGGGGAGCAGGCACGTGCGTCAGGCGTGGTGTCCACGCAGCAGAGCATGTACATTTTCTCAGTCCGTGACGCACCTGCAGCGTGAGCGCTTGCACTAGTTCACCCTCTTTGCTGTCAACACGACCAGCACATGCCCGCATAGCTGCCCGGAGCCCCGCTTCCGCGTGCGAGCACGTGCACACGTCCTGCAGTGACGCAGCACCAACTTGTCCCCCGACGCCGCTTCCCAGCACGCCAGCTGCCCGTGAAGTAGACCACTTGACAGCTGCATCATGATCCTGTGTGTGCGCGCCAAGCACAGGCAGTCGAAGCGTCCGAGAGCGCGTGAATTGCGACTCACACTGTTTGTCTGTATGCAAGTACTCTCTCTTGGCGCCAGACGCACCGTCAACTCGAAGAAGAACGCAACGAGCAAGACGAGTAAGAAGCCGAGACCAGCCACGAACTGCGCGATAGACACAAACAGGGCAGGAGCGCGCAGCACAAGGCGCGCAACAGGCAAGTGTCAGCCAAGGCGCGGAATACGGGAACCAGGCTTGTGACAGCGTCCACACCTCTGCGTTCTCTCTGCGCGCTGCTACGGCGACGAGACGTCTGACCAGCGGTGCTGGCGTTCGGGGGCGCGATGCGTTCGTATACTCCGAGTATGGCGTCTCAGGTCTGCTCGTTCCGCCCTGGCTGTCAAGCCTACTCGGCGGGCGACTGCTCCATGGGGTAGAGAGCGGCGACTCCGGCGGCGTCGCCATGGCGAACAGGATGCGCGTGGGCGTAGCGCGGGGGTAGGTTATGTCTGGGTGTATGTGCTCGCACGACTTCGCCTTTTCCGTTGCGCACCCTCTCCTGTCTTTGCTCTTTGCGTGATGAGTGGCAAAACATTAGCTTCCTGAGTATGCGCGGTCGGTGACGCCTGCACGGCTCCGCTGCCGTCTCGCCCAGTCGTCCTTCCCGCCACGATCGTGACATATGGACGTCGCCATGCAGAGCGACGACGAAGTTGCTATAGTCGACGCACCGCAGGCGAAGGAGGCTGCTGCGGCGCAGCCTGCGCCGCCGCGGCGCGTGAACGAGGTGTGGCCGCCGGGCGACTTCGACAGCATCACTACGTGGGGCCCTGCACCATGGCGCGAGCTTTCACCGGAAGAGGCAGCCGTGAAAGCGGAAAAGATGAGGCTTGAGCGTCAGACGTACGTGACCAAGGCTGAAGGCGAGCTGAAGAGAGCGGTAGATCAGTCGCTGAAGGAGATGAGAACGCCAACCTCCGCTGACCAGCTGAAAAAAAAAGCTTTCACCAACGGAAAGGGCTTGACGATGTGGGAAGCATTCACCATCAAGTTGGAGGCGATTCAGCAGATCTATTGTGAGCGGGATAAGAACAGCTATGCCTTCTTGAAAGTGCGTTGTGCAGGTGGAACGTGCTGCGGCGCCTGAACGTGCACTCACTCCGTACCGTGTTCGCAGACTAAGCCGAGTGGCTTCACGGTGCCGCCACCGGGAAAGCAGACGCGGGGCCAACACCTCCAAGCTGCAGCCACAGGTGGTGGCGGCAAAGGGACCATTGGTTGGCGCACGAACAACCACCCTGTCGCTGCGCCGCAACCATTTGGCGCTGCGAGCGTGGAAAAGCAGAAGCAGACGCTCATGGCGGGTTTTCAATGTGCGTAAAGCTCTTTGTGTGCTTTTACTCACCGATGTGAAGACCACATCTGATAGATACTCTTTCTTTACACGCCAGATGGTCGAGACGGCGCTAGCGGTGGCGGTGGCAGGCAAGTAATGGAGACTGATCTGTGGGAGGACAGGCGACATGGGAGCGACCGGCCAGGCGGTGGCGCCCCGCGCAAGCAGGTGCAGCCAATACAACAGACTGGGAGTGGGCGACGCAGTACGCGCAAGAGGTGCGTCCTTCTGGGTTGCATGCTGGGATCGATGATTCATTGCGCAATGTCCTGGCCGCTCATTCATTTTTCATTCTCTTCCCCTCAACAGGAGTGAATGCGAAGCTTGTCACAAGCAGAAAGAGGACGTGCACCACAGCGAAGGCGCCGGCATGTGGTTGTGCGCTCGATGTCGGTGCGTGCAGCAGCATCACATTGCGAATCGCTGTTCGTCTGCCTAACACACACGCCCTGCGATTGTTGTGCTCACGGTATTGGTTCTACAGGCGTGAAATCGGCGACGAGGCCGGGGGTCCATTGGAGTTGTCTGATGATGACGATGCGGCGCGCGGACCGATCCAGTCTACCCTGCTCGACACTATGGTGCCCGCACAGCGCGACGGCGGCACGGCACGTACGAAAGCGAGTGCTGCGAAGCGCAAGGCGCAGGCGGAGCCGGAGACGGTGGATCTCGTCACGGATGATGAGCGCGATGGCGAGGCGGATCTGCAGCGCGCGCTGGCGCTGTCCCGCCAGGATCAAGAGAAGAGGCATCGACCGCAGCGTACGGCAGCAGTAGCGGCGCAGTCGCTCGCTCAGCAGCTGCACGAACTAAAAGGTGCGCTGGCATGCTTGCATGGCTCCCCATGTGCGTTGTGTCTAACACGCTCCCTCCGCAGCGTTGTATCCGACGCCGTCTGATCCTGAGGCGGTGGAGATTGGCGCACATGATTTGCGTTTCCTGGAGCCCAATGAGTTCCTGAACGACAATGTGATTGACATGTACCTCCTCAAGATCAAGGCTCGCCTGTCGCCTGCGCAGCTGAAGAAATGCCACTTCTTCAACACCTTTTTCTACAAGAAACTCTGCGAGAAGGACACTGCGCGTGGCCGGGGCGCGCAGCAGCAGCAGCAGGCGAACGCAAATGCGGCTGGTGGCGACGATGCTGGAGGCGCCTCCGCGCAGCTCAAGTCCACACCCGCGGCTGAGCGTGCATACGAGCGCGTGAAGCGGTGGACAAAGGGCGTCAATCTGCTGGAGAAGGAGTACATCGTGGTGCCCATCCACAAGGACCTGCACTGGTCACTGGCCATCATTTGCCACCCGTGGGACCTCAACGGCGCTGGTGCTGGAATAATAGCAGACGCGGATGCGGTGGTTGATCT
>Ga0164297_10001912_pt1 | contig 21281 bp, 23 predicted proteins | sample GEODES058metaG_FD_113539 | JGI IMG/M metagenome (GOLD analysis project Ga0164297, IMG submission 113539) | Dystrophic lake water microbial communities from Trout Bog Lake, Wisconsin, USA - GEODES058 metaG | ecosystem: Environmental > Aquatic > Freshwater > Lake | place: USA: Trout Bog Lake... | reverse complement strand
CGAAGCACGGTACCAGCCCGAGGGAGAAGGGGCAAAGGAGGCCCAACGTGAATTTGAATCCATCAGGAAGAAGCTAAAAATTGAAAGAAGCGAATCCAACTCATCGAATCCAAACTCCCCAACTTCAACCCATGATGCTGGCCCTCTATCGATACCTCCCTACGCTTCCTGCGGGCTCTCCTCCCCCTGTGATTCCCTTTCTCTCAGTGTCCTATGTCTACGAGGTGCATTCCCTTCCCACGGCCTCCATGGAGGGAGCGGAACGCCTCTGGAATGAAACACAGGACGCCGTCGCCAGTTATGAGTATCAAGGACAAGACTACTACTATTTTATCGTCTTGGCGGATACCTATCTTCCCCTGCACCCGACGTATCGACTCCTCTCGATGGAAAACCCGATCTATTGGCTGCCCGATTCCTTTGTGGTTCCGCTGATGACACGCTTTGTACAACGGCTGATGCAGCGTCTGGCCACACGTACCATTCTTCGTCGCATCGATGCCACTCTTCCGCAAAAGGACACGGTGCTCTATCACCAACGCCGCCTCGAAGCCCTCGAAGCGAATCCCTGGTCCACGCCCTTTCATCCCACTCTTCCCTATGACTTTCATTTGATACAGCGCATCAAGGCCGAATCCAAAGAAATCGTAGAAGCCCATGAACAGTATCAGCCGAAGGGGGAACGATACGACGCGGTCCAACGCGAGTTCGAATCCTTACAGACGAAGACGAGCTTGTAATTCCACAATGCTGGGAAGAGGAATCTGTGCCTCGCATTCCCAAAAATAGCGTTTGCCCACGGATTCAAAGGTAAATTCGGAGGGATAATACTGTGGGGCAAGATAGGGGAAGCGTCGTTCTTTACCAGGCGGAATCAAGGACCAACTTTCCAGCGGAAGAACCAGCGCCAATTGTTCCACGGGTCGAATCTCCTCGGCACGAATCTGAACCGTACCTGGAAAGTCAGGAAACCCATCATTCCATAATGCATCACGAAGCCACTCCCACAAGGGAGGAAGCGAAAACGGATAATACCAATTAAAACAGACATCCGACATACGGCCCTGATAATAGGCCCAAATCCATTGAATTCCATACAAATACTGTTCGATGGCCCGCTGCGGCTGCCCCATCACAAATCGGGCATATCGTTTTTTCCAGTCGGATTGAAGCATCCGAGTCCGAGGTACCATGAGGTACCCTTCTTCGACATGTGCTAAGGGCCAATTCGTCTCTCCCAGCGCGGTTTCGGTGGCATGACGGGCGTGGCCCTGTTTTTTTGAAACAAAGGCTTCCACCCGCTGCGATTCGGTTTGTGATAATAAGGTAAAGAGTTGATACCACCCTTCCATGCAAATATCCTGGGTAGTAGGATACAATAAGGGGACCGTAAGCGAATGAAGAACACGTAACAATTCGGCATGACCCTCTTCCCGTAGTTTTAGCCCCAGGGAAGAGGGAAGAAAATCATTTCCTAGAACGGACATCGCGCATCCATATTGTATGATAAACGCGGCGGCATCCAACGCACCCTGAGACAACCAGGATTCCAGTACATCGATGGAGAACCATTCCATTTGTTCCTCTCCCAGGGCATCATAGGCGATGGCACCTTGCTCGATTTCTTCGCGAAACAACCAGAGAGGTCCCTGAAGATGTGGGTGTCCGAGAAGTGACAACACAATCAAATCGGCATCGAGGCCATAGACCGCACTGGCGCCCTGATATCGACCGGTTCGCCAGGCCGCCATGATTTTATGTTCTCCTTCGCCCGGTTCCTCGCTGGAACTCATGGACCATTCTCCTTTTCCCTTGTCCTCTTGAATCATTCGTTCTAGGCCTTCATGCAGCCGTTTCATAAAGTGGGTACCAGGAGTAATCGCATTTTTATCCCATGCTTCTTCGCGAGCCTCTCGTTTGGCAAGCCATGCACTTTTGAAGCGTCGCAGGCGCTGCTGACGCATTTTCGCCATGGGTACGACTCCATCGATGGCCAGAACGACCCCCTTTTGAGGATTGACGCGCCGAATGACCTTTCGCGTATAGCGTACGACCGAGGATATCAATTCCCGCTCCCATGCATCATGGTCCAAGGGTCGATAGGGCGGAGTATCAGGGCGATGAAGACAGTGATAGATGAGACAATTAAAATCAAGAAAGAACCAGTCGATGGAGGCATCCGGATGACGGCGTTGAAGTAAGGAGGGGAGAAGAGTGACTAATTTTTTATAATAGGATGGAATGCCCATATTGTGCAACGTACTATGAAATCAACGCCGCCATGCTTTAGACCTAGGAGAAAAAGAAGGAATGAATAGGAGGGTACCATGTCAAACGGATGGGAACGATTCGTTGGATGGCTTGAAGAGAACGTGGTGACGTCCATGGCACAGATTCATACCATGATGCCCGATTCACTGCTCTTTGGCTCATTATTGTTATATTTTTTGACACAAAATCTCTCGTATGGCGTCTTTGCCATTTTTCTGTTTGAAATGGTGCTGGGTCATCGAATGATAGGATGGATGTGTTCCGAAAGCGTCGGCGAGGGAACCTCTGCGTCCCGGTCCAATTTCGAAACACGACAAAAAGACGTACGATGTCGCGCAGGATACAAGATTCCAGGCCCACAAGGAGCGGGTCGGCTCTTTACCCATGACGCCTACCCATCCTACGGGATGTTTTCGATTGCCTCCATCGCGGCCTATCTCGGACGAGGCATGGTCGACTGGACGCCAACCCTGACCGCCATGAAAGACAGTTGGGCGAGTCGACCGACGGTGGCCTATGTGCTCATCGGCTTGTTTGTGGCGGTCTTTTTCTTGGCCCGTCTGATGTATTGCGACGGAGAACAAGTGGGCGAGCTCATGGTGGCGCTCCTTCTCGGCGCGCTCTTTGGATGCGCGGGCTATGCTTTGAACAAGGCACTCTTTGGACTCGAATCCATGAATTTTCTGGGGCTTCCCTACATGGCCTCAAAAGACGAGAAAGGCGACACCATCTATGTGTGCGCACAGGTACAAAGTTAAAGATGATAAAAAGTACGATGTCAATAGAATGGATTCCTTACGGAACATCATCACGGACCTCCGTGGATTTTTATTAAGTGGAATTCGTACCCTTCCTACGACGGTGGCAGGGACCTTTATGATTCTTGGACTCTTTGGTGCAAATTACGCCATGCTGTTCTTTTTAATCGGATTTCTCCTCGGTGTTCCGCTTCTGGCCTGGGCATTGAATCTGCTCACGGAAACCTTTACGCAATCCTGGGCGGACAACCCCTTTCGGCGCTCTACCGCATCGGACGTGTGCACGCTGGTGGATTCCTTTACCACCCTTACGAATCAACGGGGCGCCACCAAATCCGACATCATTCTCTTTGCATCCATTCCCACGGCGATGGTATCCTTTTTCTTGGGATACATTCTCACGAATGCCATTCAAATGTACAAGAGAGAACCCGACGCGAATGCCGACCCGACCAAGGTATCCAATCGAAAAACCAATGCAATGATATCGTTGGTGTGCGTGGCGGTCTTTTCTCTGGTGGCACTGTATGTTCGCTATTCGGGTTCCTGTGAACACCCTGTGGCCCTGGTATCGGCAGCCGCACTCTTTGGAGGAATGGGATACCTATGGTACAGTACATTGAGTTCCTTTGGACAGGGGCGAATGGCCGATATCTTTGGCGTGGCCAATCGAATTCTGCCGTCTCCCGCGACCGTCAATGGTCCGATGGCCTGTTTTGCCAGTTAAAAAAAATCGTAATATCGTTTCATTTCTTCAAACAATCGAAGCGAGCGCTGCATGTCTTCTCGTGTGACGACACCATGTGCAATGCCGCGTTGCATGTGTTCTTGTATGACCGCCACGAGCTTACTAAAATGAAAGGGAACACTGTATTGATTTTCTACTTGGTCCAAGGATAGGTCTGCCATTCCTGGACGATGTTGATTCACCTGAGAATGAAGGGCATGCAACCAGGCCCGCAGGCGCTCTTTGTTCCATGTCATCGGATGACGGGCCAGGTACTCGGTATAATGTGATTTGCATCGAGGACATGGAAGAGAATAACGGAAACTGGCAAGAAGACCCTTCCAAATTCGGATTTCCTCTTCAGGAAGACGACGCAGGGAATGCGAGCCAAATCGTTCCGCCGACGAATGAAGAAGCATCCATAACGCGGGCCCCCATACGGCCTTCTGAGGTCCATCCATCTCTCTATATTCACAAAAAATAGATTTTGCCCTACGCTTGTTCCGCATCCTTATGCCTGCGACTGAATCAGAACTTCATTGGTTTTGGAGTCGGGTTTCTTGGAATGAATGGTACGACGACACGACAGCACCGTGGTCGAATACGGAAGGGGAAAGGCATCTCGAACCAAAGGGACATCCGCGTTGCTCATCATCCACCGTATGTCCTGGGCAGTCAGCTCGTGACAACGAGTAAACAACTGGGTATGCTGTTCACGCGGGAATCCCTGCGAGGTATAGGACACAAACGAGGTATCTTTTTCAGGTGCATAAGGCGGGTCCAGGTACACCATGTCGCCTGATTGAACCAAAGAGAGGGCGGCATCCCATGGCTGGGCACAAAAGACGACAGGCTGAATCAACTCGGACACCGCACGAAGATGCTCTTCTTCGAAGATGCCTGGATTGGCATAGTGTCCATAGGGAACATTCAATCCATGGGGTCCTTCGCGATAGACACCTCGAAACCCCGTTTTGTTGAGAAAGAGAAAGAGTGCCGCGCCGAGGGGAGCGGTTCGTTGGGCAGGAGTCAGGGCATTGAATCGCGCACGACAGTAATAGTAATAGGATTCTCGATTTCCCATGGCTTCTTTTTTGGTACGAGGTGCGCGTTGGACCGGTTCCTCGCGACAGGATGAAAATTCGTGTTGAAGCGTACGAAGTTCCACGAGAAAGTCTTCCAGATGAGACTGAAGAACACAATACAGACCAATCAGTGCGGGATTGAGGTCACTGGCATAGATGCGACCGGAACACTGTAGTTGACCCTCTTGCATCCGTGTAAGAAGACCGAGAAGCACGCTTCCTCCTCCCAAAAAGGGCTCGTGGTAATTCACCATCGTAGGGGGAAATCGCGAGAAGAGTTCCGAAAGAATCTGTGTCTTTCCGCCGACCCATTTCAAGACCGGCTTGATTTCATTGCGAAGGGCCATGGTATCGATTCCTTCATTGCACACGGGTTCGTCAATTTTATCAAATCAACAATAGAATGAACGCCCGTTCACCGATGTGGGATTCTCTTCCCAAACAGGTACCCCAGGCCTTGCCAGCCCATGCCCGACCCAAGGAGCCCGTTCTCCTCCCCAAGGAAGCAGCACCCAATCCCGTCCCCCTCCCTGAGGAGAAAGAAGCAGCATCCAACCCCAATCCCCAACCCAAAGAAGAGGAAGAAGAACTGGTGGAGCCCGCTCCTAACGTGCGCCCGTCTTCTCAGGTAGTTCGTGGTAACTTGTTGATTTCCACACAAGACCCGCAACAACAAACCGACCTTCCCTATTCTGCGCTTCATGCTCATCTTCGCATGTTTCCATCGGACTCGCGGAAGGCGCATCATCTTTCTCTTTCCCCCATGGCCCACCGCATCCTGGAACAAGAACTGCGTGAAGCCTTTCCTTCGATTACCCTTCAGTGGAATGATGCATCAGGGGACGACACCAATAAGGCCGACCTCATCCTATCCATCGGAACCGTTCAGTGGATTGGAAAGAATAAGAATCGAAAACCAGGTGTTCCTGCATACCATTATCTCTTGGCGTGTTTTGATAAGATGAAGAATGCAGAGGACTTTGAGCGCATCAAGCGGGTGGTGCAGCGGGCCTTTGTCCGTGTGTCTCGTCTGCCCACGCGGGCTCGTCGAACCCATCGCCGTCGAGCCCATCGCCGTCCCACCCGACGAACCCGTCGATGAAATTTGAATCCTGCCCACGCACCACACGAATGGTTGCACTCATGACGTTAGAATACCATGTTCCCCGTTTATTATGGGAGAATTTAGAAGCCGTTCTCCTTGCACAATCCAAACGATATGTCGCAGAGATGGCATCCATTCTCCGTGTACCCGAAAAAGAGCTCCTCAAGCAGGTTCTCCCCTCACACGATTCCATGAAAGTCATCATTCAAGATTCCCACGGCGATTCGAATCAATGCAGCGCCTTTGTGCAAGAGCATCAGCTCACCGTCTATTGCAAAAAGCCCGTGGCCTATCAATCCGAATTCTGTACTTTTCATCGAACCCAACGCATGATGGTGGTAGAAGGAACCCATCCTGCGCGCATTCAACGCATCAAGGACCGACCCGATTGCCCGCCCCTCTGGGTGCAGGGAAATGCCGTGGTGCAGTCCAACGGAAATCATGTGGGTACCATCGATACCGAGCGTCACCTTCTGCGGTTGTATGTATTCGACCAGGGAAGTGCCTAAACCATCAGGCAGAATTCTTCGATAGAATGGACTCGGCGGAGGCCCATGAAGAATCGTTGACCTTTTTTGTTCTCTTTCAACGGGACCCCTCGTTGCCCTGCGTCCAGGAACCCGTGCGGCATCGATTTCGCAGAGAACCCGCGGAGGCTCCCTCAACGTCCCTTGTCTCCATGGAACTGGGTTCAGGGCAGGTGATTCGATTTCGAAAGCGAGGCCGTCCGCTCTTGATTCCGATGTGGTTTGAATCCAATCTCTATGTTCGAACGATTTTGTCCCAGGTTCCGCGGGGCATCGAACGGCGTCTGACCTATCTGGCGCAATTTCAAGATGAAGAAGACGGATACGACGAGGAAGGAAACATGCTGTATTATGATTTACGTTGGCAACTATATGAATCCTTTTTGGTACAAGAACGTCTTCGACGAGCGATGCGAAATGTTCTGATGCGATGGAGAAATGGCCGAATGAATCAGGCCTTTGCTCGTTGCCCACCGATTGACCCCATTACATTATGTGAACCCGTACAATCCGTCATCTTGTATGACCACGCGATGAAGAAAAAGTTTGCATTTGACGCCAAGAGCATTTCCTTGCTCATCGAAACCAATTTATTGCACGAAGAGGGTGGATTCGCCCTGCCTCGCATGCCGCGGAATCCATGGAACAATGTGGAATTTACCTATCGCCAGATGGTGTCCCTGTATCTACAATTAAAACGGTATGGTGAAGTGCGATGGGCCCTGTCTACCTTATCGGCTTTTCAATTTGACATTCCCACATGGAGACAATATCATTACTCGGCCATTACGATGAAAGCCATCCAACGAAGCTTGCTCTCCCTTGATTCACAAAGTGGAAAAGAACTCTTAGAAGATTTTATTTTGATGCAACTGGACCGCTTTCTTCCCACGCTCACGGTGGCCTTGATTCACGCCTATCGCGCAGGCATTCATCATCTGCCGAATCACTGGTATCTCGCGCACTGGAAGCGCTTGGCCTATCAGTATTATGAGGCGCATCATTTTCATTTGAATCAGTTCGACGCCATTGAAGAAGAGTGCCGTTCCCTGTATCGGGTTCAGTTTCGATTTCTTCGTGAGTTGAGAAAACGGGGCTTGATTCCTCGATAAAATTGAGTGCGTGTGTGCGTGTGTTGAGATGAACACTGCACACACAACACACATGGGTACATGTTGTTCTTGTCAAAAGGATACCCATCCGCCTCCTGAGATTCTTGCCTTATACGATTCGTGCCATGATGCCAACACTCCGTTTGTGTCCTATGAGAACATCAAACAGATGGTAAAAATCATGCGTGTGGTGGACGGCGATACGGTCGACATTGCCATGGCCAATGCGCACGGCGAAATTTACAAGTATCGCATTCGATTATATGGAATCGACACCCCTGAAAAGAAGCCCCTCAAATCCAATCCCGAGCGCGAGCAAGAAATCATCGCGGCAAAGGCCGCAAGCCAGGCCATGCAGGACAAACTCAACGAAAATCAACTCTATGTCACGGTTCAACTCTATAAACCCGATAAATATGGTCGACTGTTGGGCACCTTCTATGACCGTGACGGAAAGGACATCAATCAATGGATGGTGGAACAAGGATACGCCACACCCTATTTTGGAAAAACCAAAAAGGCCTTTGCGGACACGCATCCGAACGCATTGGAGGTGGGGGCACCCGAATAATCGAACCTCCAAGAAATGAGTTCTCTCGCCGTGGCAGTCTTTCGAACCCCTACCATCGAAGGAGACGTAGTGGCCTCTCCCACCGCAGGCGGAATTCGAATCACGGCCACCTTTACCGCCCTTCCTCCTGGGCGACACGGATTTCACATTCATCGTGCAGGAGACTTGCGCGGAGAGGGATGCCAGGGTCTCTGTGAACATTTTGATAAGGGGCATCATGTTCATGGAGGAAGTCCAGGTACCAAAGGAGAGCGTCATACAGGCGATTTAGGAAACATTGAACTCGAAGGAAAAAAACTAAAAAAAACCTATGAATTGGCCGGCGTGACGGTATCGGAGTTGTGGGGGCGTTCCATCATCGTGCACGAAGACCCCGATGATTTAGGGAAAGGCCCATTTGAAGACAGCCCCGTTACCGGCCATGCAGGAAAACGCATCGGTTGTGCTATTTTTGGTAGAGGGACAGGGGGTTCTCGTTCGACGCGAAAGAATCAGATTCGTCGTGCACGATGACGCGGTGTCCAGGGGGGCTCCTGTGATTCAAGGGAAAACAGGCTCACAATCCAGGAGAGGGAGTTCATGGGATGAGGCGCCAGAAATCGTTGGACTTCTTCTTGTCGATTCCATGCCAGGCGTGCATCATGGGAGAGGTACAAACGGCTGAATTTGGCCAGGGAGAGGGATTCGGTGGGGCCGAGCACGCCCCCTCCATGGGATTTTTCTTTTTCTTCCTTGCTCCATTCATCGGGAATGGGGTCAGGGACATATCGGTCATAAAAGGCTTCTCGTCCTTCATCGGTGGAGAGTTCATAGGCGGCACGGGCTTCGTCCCAGAACGGACATCCTTGAATTCGTGCCAAGGCGCCGACGGTGGATTCGCTCCACTTCATACGACCCCGTTGGGTGGTTCCATACAAACAGGCAGTGGGAATGCGATAGCGTCGCTGCGCGACCGTTCCCCACTGCGCCGCACTGTCTTCGATGGCACGTTGCACTCCCTCTTCGATACCGCGCGGAAGCTCGCGCCAACTGTCTTCCCGTTGTGTCTCTTGAAGACACACCGAGAGAACGGCCAGACATTGCATCACAACATCGTATTCGGGAGTTCGATATCCGAGCAGGCATTCATATCGTTCCCATAATTCAAAGGCATTCAGGTATCGTTCCGCATAGACGGGACAATTGTGCACCACATACCAGCGCAACAACCGATTCGCCGCAGGCAACCGTCGCGCCATCCACCAGGCGCTGTAGGCTTTGCCCTGAGCCAGCGCACGAAAGAAGTAGAGCTCTTCTTTGGAAACATTTGGCGGAAGATAAGGAGGAGTTCGTGGGGTAACCGCTTCAGGTGGGGCATTCGCCGCCGTAAGAACCAGTATACTCCAAAGCGAATGGTCACGGCGTTCATGTGAAATCCAGCTGAGTTGATAGGCCGCCCGCAGAACATCCTCTTCGGTGACTTCTTCTCCTGCGAGGGTTTCGGCGAGGGACAGCCAGGAGAGGGAAAAGGGCCCTTTGTGCCAGAGCCATGCTTCAAAGAGCGTGGAAATGGTTTCACTGATGCATCCGCTGGAAAGGAGTTCCTGACACCAGAATACGGTTTCATAGCGGTCATTTCGCGTGGAGCAATACGTGAGCGCGGCATGGACTTCGTCCAGGGCATAGAAATGACGAGAGAGCGCCATGTGGTCAACCCCTGCACACCCTCCACAGAAGAATTCAAATTTTGGCCTCCGAGATGTGTCTGATTTCGTATCCCGAACATTCTGTGTATAGTAGCAAGAGGGGGCAAATGTCCTATGATGCGCATGAAATTCTACCTCGTTTGTGGTTAGGAAATGCAAAAGCATCCCTCGACGAATCTTTTTTGGAACAACAGCGGATTCAAGTGGTCTTTAATTGTACAAAAAACTTGCCTTTTTCTCCAATGATTCCGATAAAATATCGAATTCCCCTGGACGACAATTTGGAAGAGGAAGAAATCCGTAATTTGGAATTGTGGGCGTTCGAGATTGCCTTTAAAATGATTGCCGAATACAAAGACGGGAAATCCATTTTGGTGCATTGCATGGCGGGCATGCAGCGTTCGGCCGCCTCGGTGGCCATCATGCTGGTGGCGTATCAAAAGATGTCCGCCCTGGATGCGATGCGATTCATCAAACAAAAACGGCGGGTGGCCTTTCATCCTGCCGCGAATTTTGGCCGCTCGGTGGAGGGATTCGCCCAGCGATTTCATAACGAGATTTTACCAGGGATGATGAAAATGACTCCCTCCAATAAGACAGAATGATGGAATCCTGCGAGGGCCTACCCATGGTACTTCAGCCACCGCCCGTGATGCAGAATCATCTCGAGACGGGTCTTCCTCCTCCTCCTTCTTCCTTTTCCAATTGGCTGTGTTGCAATGTCTATCATGACCGCGACGAATTGTATCGAATCCTGATGAGTTTGGAACTAACGAATGTACAGAAACAGATTATCATGTCACGGTACATTAATATCATTGAGCATTTGCACAAAAGGGTGCGCACGTATTCTCGTGCCTTTTATACGGGCCATACCGTGATTACGGTGGGGTCATTGTTTGTTCCCGCCCTGCTGTCCATTCAAAATTCGAACGGCATCGACGGCACCGCGGGGTCCATGCAAATCTATTGGGCCACCTTTATTATTTCGCTCTTGGTCACCACCTTCAATGGAATTCTTACCTTGTTTAAAATCGATAAGAAGTATTATTTTTTGAATACAACCTTGGAGCGACTGCGAACCGAAGGCTGGCAGTATTTTGGATTGACGGGGCGATATTCGGGACATCTCTTGGAAAAAGGCGTACTACCGACCCATTCCAATCAATTTGTGCATTTTACGCATTACATCGAGAAGATTAAAATGAAACAGGTGGAAGAAGAATATTATAAATCCGATGAAAAGACGAATCAGCAGCCGACGCATCTGACCGCCACAGGAACCACCGTGTCCCGTCCTGGAAACGAATTGCATCCGCTCTCGCCCGAGCGCCCCGTGACCTCCTTTGCCGATACATCCCTCGCCGATGTCATGAAATCCATGAGGGTCACCACGCGCACCGTGTCAGGAATGCCCTCCGCCGTGTCACGCCCTTCTACTCCGATTGAATCATCCTATGTTCCTACCTATCGCAGCAGTGTGAATTTGTAGGATAGGACTAGAAGAGATGGCGGAAGAACCTCGCTGTCAATGTGACCCCGCGTGTCGACGGCCTCCCTTGCCTCGCTCGCCATTTTGTCGCGTGCATCAACGACAATGTACACGAAAAGCGCCGTTGTCGGGCTCGGAACGCCCCTATGACCCCGACCGCTACAATCGCTATGCGGGCTTGAAAAACTCCAACAATTGCTACGCCTATGCCATGGAATACGATGAATTGCCCTCCCACTGTACCAAAGAGAAATGCAATGCGCCCTTTCCTCAGCCTGGATTATCGGCAGGACACAAGGGTTGGACAAGTGTGAAAGGAAAGCGATGCCCTGATGTGATGGCGCGCGTCATGGGCGATGTGCCCGAAAGCTACCTGGCTGACTTTACGCAACGCTGTAAAAAAGGCATGCGAAAAGTGGCCTTTGTGGTGGACCCCAAAGAGGACTACCATGTGTATCGCCAAGATGCACCGCGTAAAGGCGATATCATCGGGTATTGGTCGGACAAACCAGGCTCCACGGAAGTCAAACAGGTCGATACATCCGGTCGCCTGATTTATGACCCGCAATTGGCCGCACGCCATGCACCGGATTCGCGATTGAATTATACGCATTTTTGCGGGTATCTCTGTGTCCCTGCCACAAAACCCAAATTGACGCGAAGCAAGGGAGGAAAACGAAAGGGCCGTCGCACCCGACGCGCTCACACGGACGCCAGCCATTCGGTAGCCCATCGGGTTCGCAAGAGTTCATGAGACGGCGCCCATTGTTTTAAGGCCTGGACCGCATCCCATCGCCGATTCGCATCCAGTTCACACATTCGTCGTACCACCGACCGCAGCGCATCCAGCGGCTGCGAGGCCTTCCATGCTTCGGGGTCCGGTACCGAGACGAGAAACTGATTCCATAAGGAAACCAGAAGTACACCGATGGACCAACTGTCGACCGTATGCCAATGTGCACGAAACCAGGCCACCCGGTTCCCTGTTTGAATGGATTCACTGGATTCATACCCATGGGTTAAATCGGCCTTCATCTGGGGAAGGGGGTAGGACAAGAGAACCGACATGGTTTTCAGAATTTTTTGTTTTTTAAACAAGGCATCGATGACACGATAGGGGTCGATTCCTTGTGCAACGGCATTGACTAAGGTATAATCCGGTGCGGATTGCTCCAAGGTAAGACTGTGTTGACTGGAAAGAGTGGATTCTTTCGGGGGCGAACGGGCATCCAAGGATACATTAAAGTCAATGAAACGGCACACACCGAACGAATCCACCACGACATTTCCGCGATGCAAATCGGTATGAACCAATCGATGCAGGGTCAAGAGGGCTCCTGCGGCCAACAATTGGGTGACCACCTGAGGAAAACGAAAGGCGGGTTGAAGAATCGAATACCGATGCAAATCCACGCCTCCATGGGCCATCGAAAGAAGCCGAAATTCCGAGAGGGGCACATCCTTCAAGAGCAGGCATCGTTTCAGGTCCTTCCTCGCGGCCTTATCTTGATGCTCTGAAGGAGTACAGCTTCGTTCAGGTACGAGATAGTAGCGTTCCCACCCAGGAAGTGCGCGAACACGGTCGGCCAAGGTCATTTCATAGGTGGCATAGGCATCCTGGGTCAGTTTTACAATTCCTTTTGTGCCGATGGGAGTTCCATCCGCACATTGTAGGGTAGATTCGGTAAAGGTGCATCCATAGGTACCCTCTTTGAGTACGGTTCCGCCCGACCACATCCTAGCGTAGTACGAGAAACAAAATGTGTATCCGTTCCTCGCGATTTTACCTTATGATACGATAGAGTATGTATGAGGGGTATCTTTGGTTCGCCATCCTCCTCCTTCTTACTGTTATCATTCTAGAACAATGGAATCCACCCTTTTTAAAAGAAGGATTTGCCGACTTGCTCTCCGTCGGAGAGAATGCCTTATGGGCGCGGTGGATGCCGCGCCGAGGGGACGTGGGTCCAGAGCAAGAAGAGGACGGATACGTGCGTGACCCTCGCTATCTCGCAGACTATACCGATGTACAACGATTGGGGAAAGAGCACGATTTTTGTCGAATGCTGGTGCCCTCCACGAATGACCCGATGGACATGTTTTTTGCCTGTGCCTTGGGAGGAACCGATGGATTGTCCACGACTCGCTTTCGTACGCCCTCGGTACGGGATGGATTTCAGGTCTCCCGAGATGATTATCTGAACGATGTGCTTCAAGAAGGCCGCGCGGCGTACTGTCGAATTCTCAAAACCAGTGAGGGGACCTTTGAAGCCAAATGCAATCCCGCATCCGATACCTCGTTCCGACGTTCGATGGTCACCGATTCGAATCCTCCTGCCGACATTCAGCGCCTTCTCACGTTTTATGAAGGAATCGTCTTTTGGTTGCGTTGGCATGATGACCTCTTGGATTATGCGAAGAACCTGACCATTACCAGCGCGGGCTCCATGGAAATTGACGAACGCCCCTCGGCTGTGACACGTGGTCTGGAATTCAACGGTCGCGACCAATTTTTGCGCATCGGTGACGGAGCCGAATTGGAGTTTGGAAATGTGGTGCAATTGCGATACCTTCGCGCGATATCCTTCTGGGTCTATTTCGATGAATTTACCAATAATGCGCACTTCTTTGATTTTGGAAATGGACCCAATCAAGATAATGTATTTTGCGGCATCATCGGACGAGGCAACAAAGGAACCCAGAGCACCCTGCCTGATGCCCGCCCGTGTCAGGAAGAATCACAACGAACCCTACCTGATGGCCCTTCGGGCGCCCAACCCGTCTGGGAACAAGCGCCCTCGGTGGTGATGGCCACGTCACGCGGAAACGTAGAAACCTATGATTGTCCGGAACCCGAACTCTTTGGCAGTGTGGTCCCGCCCCTCTTTCCCAAAGAATCATCGTCCTCGTGCAACCCCGTCACTGCCGACCTCTTATACGAAGTATGGGACAACCGCCTACGTAAATTACACGTCCAAGTCAAGAATGTATTCGCGCTCAAAAAATGGACGCATATTGTCATTACCACCACCAACAATCAGGCCTTTCAAACGGGACTTCATATTTACAAAAATGGAAACCGAATTCATACCGAGACGTCGGCGTGGCTTCCGCAAAAAGACGCGACGACCAAAAATTACATCGGAAAATCCAACTGGGCGGATGCCACCTCTCAGATGGAGAATAAAGATGAATTGTTCAAAGGAAGAATGTTTGATTTTCGTGGGTACAATCAGGCCATGACGGAACAAAAGGTGAAGGATACGTTCGAATGGGGCAAAACACGACTCGGCCTGGACGATGCCGCCCTCGCATCGGAACCGATTCGGGTGTGCTCGTCGCTTCCGCCTCGTTCCGCCTTTCGGGCTCAATTTCATTCCTCAGACCCAGAGGGCTCGGATTAAACGGCATCCGCGAATTCCGAGGAATTTCGCGTGTACCACTTCATGAGTTGCTCCATGATTTGCTCTCGAACATCGCGGACGGTTCCTTTGGAAAGAAGGAGAATCCACGATTTCATGTCGCCGACGTGGCACAGATGCTGCAACTGGCCATCCAGGGCCAATTCCTGTTGGAATTCGACAACGCAAGAGGAACGAGGAAGCGCCCACAAGGAAGACCAGTGCGTGGAAGGGCCACCTTGAAGAATGCACCACATCGCTCCCGCTATCTTCTCATAGCGGTCGGGGTCCGACGCGGACACGAGGCGAACCTGCCAGCATTTGTGGCGGAGCCATGGCAGTACCTCCTCGGTCACCCACTCCGCCGTGAGGACGGCATCCAGTAGCACGACACACACCGATTCCTGGGGCGTAGGCTTCCAACATGGGGCACGGGCGCGAAGGGCCTCCACATCTTCTTGGCCCAATTCCCGTCCCAGTGGACCGGGAACCCAACCGACCACCTCCTCAGCCCAACAGGCATGGCCTCCGTCGGTATCCACCGAGGGACCCGATGGCACGCCATTCCAATCCAAGAGGTTCATGGGAAAGCAGGGAGGCAACCAGAAGGAATAACCAGGGTACTCGTTCCATAAACGAAAGCATCGAGACAGATATTGAAGGGCATAGGTATCGGGATGGTCAAACAGGGTGGAATCGGGAAACGGAAGGGCCAGCATGCGTTCTCGACGGACCATGGGCGTCACGGCATGCACCTCGGTGCCCGTCCAATATGGAAATTCATCCACATGCTTTCCCGTATAAATTCGGTAGGGCTCATATACCAGTCCATTGAGGGTGACGCCGACCTGATTCCATCGGTACACGGGAATGGCGGGCTCAAAATAATGATTCTCCACGGTCGGCTCCCATTTGTATCGCCCGTCTTTTTCCAACATGGTACAATACGTAATTTCATTGGACATCGAGGAACTGCGAATCTCAAAGGAAACCAATTGATGACAAAGACACGAAGGAGAACCGGATGGAACCGTTTCTTGTTTGGTATCAATCAAATACGTGGGAACCAGATTAATGTAGAGGTCCGAGCGAATGGTGTCTCGTTTGGTATAATCACGAATGGCGGTTCGATGCAGATGATAGGAAACAAACGATAACGCGGGATTGCAGAGAACAAAGCGTTGACGCAGCATGTGTGCCGCAAAGGCATTGTCGCATCCAGGCTTTCCGAGAGGAAAATCAAACGTGGTGCCCGTCCAGGTGCGTTCCTGAACCGAATCCGACAGTACCATCCAGGCATCTTGGGAATCGGCGCGGGGACCAAAGAGGGTGGCCTCGCCATCTTCTTGAACATCCCACCGAAGAAGGGCCATCATGCGGTCCTTCCAATTAACTTTCCAGAGCTCCAATAAGGAATCTCCAAAATAGATGTCGGCGTTGGCAAGAAGGGCAAACACCCCCTTGGGCACGACATCGTGAACATAGCGAAGGAAACGTCCATAGGTAAGGCGTTCTCCGATGACCACTTGCTGGATTTTTTCAGCTCCTTGCCATTCCTTCCATTCGGCGGATTCATCGCGTTCGTTAAAGAGCACCACCCGATCGAGATAGGGCTGCAGAAGGTTCTGACGAAGGCATTCCTGCAATTCGGCATGACGCGCGGGCACCGAATGGCGAAAAAATTGGGTACACAGCCATGCCTCTTGGGGTTCGGCGCCATGAAGCACGGACAGCGGGTATCCACTTCGCGACACGGTAACATCCACCAGGGAATGATAGCGCATCAGGTGTGCAAAGAGGGCCACGGCATCGTCGGCGGTTCCGTCCCAGGGTGCGCCCAAAAAGGGATACCGTTCATGGAGCTCTTCCAACGGAAGAAGATTGTCAAAGTTATCGGACCAGTATTCTTCGGATTTGTGTTGCAACAGGGCATGGGATACCAGTACCACCGAGACATCGCGAGACAGGACATAGAGGTCCGCCAGGAACTCCTCGGTGTCGTGTTCTACAGAAAGAAGAATCATTCCGACGATTCGAGCATTCTTGTCATACCATCGGTGATAATCGGCCAACCGTGTGACGACCGCATCCCATTTGGACCAATCGCGTTCCGATTGATTCTGCAACCAAATGAGGGTTCGCTGATTTCGAACGGTAGGGGTCGTCAACGTAAGAAGACGGGGCCCACTGGACATCTTGGGTACAACATGCCGTCGGTCACTTTATATCCTCTCCCATGGTAGAAGAATGTCATCGGACCCAGGACTGCCCCAGATTCAACATGGATGCCCGTTGCCGCCCTACAATACATTGAATTTTACCTCTGCCAATCCGATGGTCTTTCAAACCCTTCAGAGTTTTGCCCAGACGTCGCCGAATTATCCGTTGCCGCCAGGCACGAATCCACGGCTCTTGCATGAAAATCAGGCGAATGTTGCCTATTACAATTCCATCAATCAGCAGGCCACTGTGGCACGCAATGCGGTTAAATCCGGTCAAGGGAATGTCTCCTACCCTCAATTTAAATCCGAGGGCGACCGATTGAAGTACCGTCAGGGTTTGGCCACGACCGCCGCGCGTTCGCTTCTGGTTCCGAATCAAAATCCGGTTGGACCGGCGGGCTCTCCCTTGTCCACGCTCTATCAGATTATCAACTCGTAAAGAGAGACCTAAATGCATGGTGTCCTGTATTCTTTAATCATGAAGGTATATGTCTATCTTCATGTCTGTTGCATCAACAATTGGAAAGAAATCACCACCAAACTGTTTACGGCCCTTCGAGAGAGTGGTCTGCATGACGCGATGACACGCCTTCGATGCAACCTGTTGACGACGAATCCAGAGGATGCCGATTGGTTCACGGCATGGGGCGATGAGAAACTCGAACTCCTTGGCATCGATTCCTGCCTGGAACATTATGAGACGCCCACCCTCTGTCGATTGCACGAGCATGCGCAACAGGAAGATGCGTATTTCTTGTACCTGCACACCAAAGGAGTGAAACATCGAGGTGAATTCCCCTCCATTACGGATTGGGTGGAGTATTTGACCTATTTTATGGTGTATCGTCATGAAACCTGTCGAGCTGCCCTGGCCACGTATGATACAGTGGGGGTCAATCTGCACCGCAGCGAACACACCACGCATTATTCAGGAAATTTTTGGTGGAGCAAGTCGAGCTATCTTCGGACGTTGGAACCCTGCGTGTACGTGGACTACTGGTCTCCTGAATTCTGGATTACGTGCAAGAATCAAGGGAACTATTTGTCGTTATGGGATTCTCATATCAATCATTATGTACATCGGTATGAGCCGCGTCATTATCGGGAAGATGCTTCATAAAAAAATAGGGGAGAGGGTCCCACCCCTCCCCCGCAACATGGTGTGCTCTAAAAGGTACTTTCTTTCATTTCTTGAATGACTTGACAGAGCGCCTCAAGATCCGACGCCGTCACTCGCAGGATTTTTGGCTCGGGATGATGATTTTCTTGGATTTCGTGCGGCTTTACGTTGCTTTTGAGGTTTATTGATGGACTCACGGTCCCCGCGTGCATAGGAGACGAGGCCGGCTCGGAAGGCAGCAAGACAGGGTTGGATGCGCTCCTCCCAATCAGGGTAAGATTCAATGTCGCCAGTGTCTGGGTGATAGGTTCCAATGGCAATGCACTGGTCGCTGGGCTGTCCCCCCTGGAGGGCAAAGATTCGGACGGTGGTTCCATCGAGGAAGTAGGGAACGCCGTGGATGTGTTTGAGTTCATAATTCATTCTTGTCCCTCTTCTTTTACCCTCCCCGAGGATTCAAATTTTATTCGCACAGAAGAAAATTTGAATTTTTGCTTTCCTCCCCCTCGCCCACTCAACCTCTGCCCCCTCATGAACATCTTCGTACTGCATTTCAAGCCCCGCAAGGCGGCCCGCTGGCACGTCGACAAACATGTTGTGAAAATGATATTGGAAACGTGTCAGTTATTGTATACCGCTCATTGGGTGCTGTGTTATCCTGCGCTGACGAACTGCAAATCGGTTATGGCCCTGTCGAAGGCCCAAAAACAACACGCGATTCCCGAGTACATGAAGACGGCCCCGTTGTGCCATGCGTCCCAGGAACCAGGCTATCGTCCGTGTCATGTGCATCATCCGTGTGCGCGATGGACGCGACAGAGCCTGGGAAATTATCAGTGGTTGGTGACCTTGGGACAAGAACTGGCGCGCGAGTATCGATATCGATTTCACAAGATTCATTCGTGTGAAGCCCATCTCGTATGGCTCTCGGAGCACCTTCCTCCTACGCTGCCCGATTCTCCCCTTCAGTCCTTTGCCATTGCGATGGCCGAGGAATATCGAATTTCGGATGACCCCGTGGAATGTTATCGTCATTATTATCGAACAGGAAAGGAACATCTTATTTCCTATACGATACGAGGGGTACCTCATTGGATACAACCCCGCTTGCCTCGCGCCCGTGCCCGCCCCACGGGCGGGATACGGAAGAGACCGGTACTGGCTGGGCGGTCGGCGCCCTTGGAGTCATCCGCTTCCAATACAACAGAATCAGAAAGAAGCAGAGGCCCACAACGAGGAGGTTCGAATTCATTCTACTGAGTGGTCCTACCCTATTTTTTATTGTCCCCACCAGCCCACGGATTGCGTCATGGGTGCAGGAATGCCGACATGGTGGTCATACACATCCCGAATCAAGGGAAGGGGCGCATATCCATCGCGAAGTTGAACGGGCTGCCCTTTGCCTGCCTCTCGCATTCCACCATTGGGTTGGGGGCCTCCGCTGCCGGATTTCGAGGGGGCATAGGGAACCGTATCGGGCCAGAATCGACCGATGCCCTGTTGCGAATTCGACGGGAGCATGCCAAATGCATCGGACCCCCAGATGGGCGCCATCGTGCGATGCCCAGGAAACAGTAGCTTGGTAATCGGAGACCCGTACAATGAAGGAAGGCCGAGATACTGAACCGAATACAGATAATAGAGGACTCCATAGAGTACCAGTAGGACGACAGCCCATTGAATCAAGAGGTGCATGTTCTCTATGGGATAAGAAGAATTGATTCAGGCTTCATACCGACGTTCCATTCGATAGCCGAGATGGCTGAAGAGCTCGAGGGTAGAACAATGGGCCTGGCGGGCGACCTGGGAGGCGGATTGAGGACAGGCGGGGCCAAACCAGTGAAGGATGTCGCCGACGCGGTCGCCTGGTCGCGCCTCGACGGCCAGCTGGTCCATGCTAATGGGCCCGATGATTCGACGAACGGAACGCCCACGATAGAATGCACCGTGGGTCAAGGACGCGGGAATGCCATCGGCGTATCCGAGGGGAAGAAGAGCGAGATGCAGGGTGCGGGGCGCGCGAACGGTTCCGCCGTATCCAATTCCTTCTCCTTTTTTTACCCGTTTGATTTGAAGAATGCGGGTGGAGACATTCATGATGGGCCGCAAGGAAGAGGGAGCTGAAGAGAGGCCGATGATGCCGCTGCCGGCCCGTGCGAGGGTACAATCGGATACGTCGTATTGCAGACAGGCATCGGTGTTGGCAATGTGAACCAGGGGTGGACAGATTCCCTCTTGCTGCAAGGTGTCGCGAAGGGCACGAAAGTCGCGAAGCGCGCGATGAACGGAGGCATCATTGGGACGGTGGGAAGAGGCCAGATGAGACATGAGGCCGACAAAGAGGAAACAAGGAGAGACGGCCACCTGCCGACATACCTGAAGGGCACGTTCGTAGGGAATGCCGGCACGATGAATGCCCGTGTCCACAAAGACGGTCAGCCGTACACGGGTGCCGCGTGGTATCGTTTTGGTGAGAAGAGGAAGATGGGATTCATCAAAGAGAGTCAGGTCCAGGTCCAAGGAGAGCGCTTCGTCCACTTCGGGACCATGAGGGTCGTAGAGCCACGAGAAAATTCGGCCTGTGTCACCGCTGTGACGCAAGAGAATGGCTTCGCCGAGGGTGGCCACACCGAGATATCGAACCCCCATGCGACGAAGATGATGGGCCAGAGGAATCATTCCGTGACCATAGGCGTTCGCCTTGAGAACGGGCATGATTTCGGTGCGCGCGGAACGCTGGAGGGTGGTCAGATTGTGCTGGAGGGCGGAGAGGGAGAGCGTGGCCAGGATGTCACGGTCGGGAGGAGGGATAAAGGGTGCATTGGAGGGCTTTTTTCGGGTGCGTCGAAGGGAACGCATCTAGTCAAAGATGGGAAAGTACATGAATCAAGATACCGTGGGTCGTTTGATTCATGTCATTGTTGCCCTCTGCCTCTTTGCCGTCTCCTTGACCAGCCACTCCACCCTCCTTGACCAGCCACTCCCCTTTAACTAGCCACTCTCCTCCTTAACTAGCCACTCCCCTTTAATCAGCCACTCTCCTCCTTAACCAGCCACTCCTTAACTAGCCACTCTCCTCCTTAACTAGCCACCCCTCTTAGCAACTTTATTAATCTACTACACTACAACGGTGCAGGGGGGTCAGGGGGAGGCGCCAGCGTCCCCCTCAGGGGGTCAGGGGGAGGCGCCAGCGTCCCCCTCAGGG
>Ga0164297_10001911_pt1 | contig 21283 bp, 22 predicted proteins | sample GEODES058metaG_FD_113539 | JGI IMG/M metagenome (GOLD analysis project Ga0164297, IMG submission 113539) | Dystrophic lake water microbial communities from Trout Bog Lake, Wisconsin, USA - GEODES058 metaG | ecosystem: Environmental > Aquatic > Freshwater > Lake | place: USA: Trout Bog Lake... | reverse complement strand
CGCGGCGTCGGCGGTTGCACCCCAGAACACGCCGTGCCCTATCATTTTGCATCTGGACTCCATGCCGCAGGGCCACCCGACGACGCAGGTGGTCAACAAGCTGAAAGAGTACCTGCAGCTCGAGTATGCCACGCAGAAGCTCAAGCAAATGCAAAGTAGCGCGCCTGCTGTTCCCGCTGTGGTCGAGGCGCCCGATGCAGCGCCGCCGCTGCCGTCATCCGATGGTCTCATGCCTGGACAGCCGCCGCCGTTGCTGTTCCCAGCGCCACAGAACCCGCTGATGCGGGACTTCAAAGGCATGAAGCAACTTCGCCTGAATCTGCCTCAGCAAGACAACACTACCGATTGCGGCTGCTTCCTGCTTGTCTACGTGCAGCACTTCTGCGAGAACCTGCCGGACAAGATTACGCATCCCATGGTGGAGGCGCTAGAGCGAAAAGACGCATACGGTGGCATCCGTCTGCCTGAGCAGCAGTGCCCCTTCTTCATGGGGCCCCGCTGGTTTCATTCATCGCGAGGCTTCCTCATGCGCATCTTGCTGCGTGCGGAGGTGCTGGACGTGCTTATCAAGCAGTATAAGCTGAAGCTGACAGCTGCAGCTGGTGGCCCATTGGATGCCCCTGTTGCCGCAGGCGAGGCCGCTGCTGTGCTGGAGGTGCAAGAGGAAGACCCGCGGCTTGTGATTGCCCGACAGCAGCTGGAGAGCACACGAAAGCAGGCGGAAGCTGATGAAGAAGAGTGCAAGACCAAGGAGGTCACGATGTGGAAGAAGGGCCTTGAAGCTGCAGCCGCCAAAGATGCAAATGCTGGAGCAGGAGCTGCCGCTGCTGGCGGCGGCGGCGACACCACGTTTGCCAGAAAGCCAGCTCGCGGCAAGGGCAAGCCAGGTGCTCTGCCTCTGGTCACGCTGTGCGATAGCGATGGAGACGCTGATGACGAAGACCTTCCTCCTGGATTGCACAGCAAGGGCGATGCCACTGCCGCGCCGGCGAAGCGTACGCAGACGCGCACGCGAGAGGCGCCCGCTGCTGCTCACGATGAGGAAGTCATCCACGTGGTTGACAATGATGATGATGATTTCAAGCAGAAGGCGCCAGCGGCCAAGCCCAAGCGCCAGGCCAAGCGCGGGTCTGGCGGCAGCGACGAGCCGAAGGAGGAGGTTGGGCGGCGCAGCAATCGCCTGCAAGGGAAGGCCCAGCAGAACTTGGCGGAGAGTTCGTACCAGAGCAGCGACCATGAGGATGTGGACGAGGACAAGCCTGTTGCGCAGGATCATCAGCCTGAATACAAGCGTCTGCGCAAGAAAAGCAAGGCTGCTGTTGCTGAAGCAGAGGCAGATGACGACGGAGACGTGCAGTTCATGAGCGAGCACTCACCTGATGGCAAGAAAGACAGGCGGGAGGCCACGCCTGAAGTGACACAGAAAATGATGGACAGGCAGCAGATCGGCGCCGCCACAGACGGAGGAGCCGCCCCCGCCACAAGTGAGGACGATGGGCCGCCGCCGCCTGGTTTCGCTCCTGAGGTGTGGGATCTCACGGACGAGCCTGAGGAGCAGAAGCCCACGTTGGATTTGGTGCCGTCGAAGCCGCCCACTGGCGGCAGCGGGGCAAGAAAGAAGCGGTGAAATTACCAAGCAGCACGGGATTATGGGAAGAGGATGCAGAGCAATAGTTGCTCCCAGGAGGACATAGACACGCGGCGCGCACATAATTGCGAAAGACGCCCGTGTTATAGGAACGATGCAAGCGCAAGCTAGAGCAGTCTAGTCTAGAGCTCTGAAGTCACCGTAGCGCCAGCCGTGGCACAAGCACCTCCTCCGCATCGAAAGCTGCCACTGCAGCTGTGAGAGCAGTGCGCCTATCTAGAGAACTGTGACGTCCGAGGCCATGGCGCTTGGGCGCTGCATGCCGGGCCCTCCCAATTTTGAGGCTGGGCAGGAACGGGACTAGAGACATCGCGCCGCCATCTTCAACCACGCCCGCGTCTGGTCCAGCACCAGGGAGCTCGCCAGGCAGCGTCAAATCGCAGCCTGGTGCTAGAATCATCGCCTCATCGCAATCTTCAGCAACAAGCTCCACTAAAGTCAGCCTCGGCGGTGCAACTCGTTCAGGCGATACTGGTGGCTCACAATACGGCGCTGCGGCATCTGTGTCCTCTGCCGGAGCAGCAGCAGCTGGCATGCGCTTCCGAGTGGCGCTAGGTGAGCGACGCTTTCCGCCGGCTGGCAACTTTCCGGCAATTGCTCCGTTCTGGACCAGCCTCACGGAGTTGGGCATCACATTCGCGAGAGGCCTGCCCGTCGGGAAAGAGGACGTACCCGATGCGGGAGCAGTCGGACCCGCTGAAGCGCCAATGTTCTCCTTGTCCAAGAGGCCAGCGGGTGCGCCGCCAGCGCTGCGGGCAGCCGCTGCAGCCGCCACCAGGCGGGCAAGTTTTTCAGGGGCATCTAGGATGTGACGGTGCTGGAACGCAGGCGCCGTGGCGCCAGATGAAGAGGCGGCGGCGGCGACGGCAGCGGCGGCGGCACTCCCCATAATCTCCTCTCTCCTTCGCTGCGCTTCCAGCTGCTTCGCCGCCAACTCCTCGCGTTTTGCCACCAGCTTAGCCTTAAAGTCTGCGGGCAGGGAAGCCTCATCGAGCACAGACACCTGCACCTCGTGATCCATGTCTGCCACCACACTAAGCACCTGCTGCGCGGTTGGCTCCTGCCCGTATGTCTCCCGCTCCAAACTCGTAACCACAAGCTGGTCGCGCCAGCGCAGGATGCTGTCCGACACGTGGAACAACGCTTTCTGCGCAACATCGGCTTCGGCCGCAAGCTGCACAGCTGCCTCAGCCGTAGCGCTCGCTTCCGCCTCCTTCTCCGCTTTTTGCTGCGAAAGCTCATCATTCTCCTCCCTGATTTAGCAGCGCAGCGTGGCAATACGTGGGGGTCAGTCAAGGGCACGAGAGGAGAGTTCACAGGAAGAGTGGAAGACTCTTGGTAGAACGAACGCACTTGAGGCGGTCGATCTCGAGCAGCTTTTCGCCAGCTACGATCTCGGCCTCGGCGCGAGCCTTGCCTTCTTCATCCAGGCGGCGGTTCATCTCCTGCGGTGGGCGGCGAAGGTGCAAAGCTGAGTGCCGTGGTCCTAGCTGTTGAGTCGAACTACGAGAACCCCGACTGCAACGCGTGTATGGCCCCAAGCGCTGCCCGACATACGCGGATGCGCACAACATGCGTTCTCTGAACGCTTGCCGCTGTGGCCGCGCACTTCTCACCCTCGCGGCGCGGCTAGACGGGGCAAATGTCCATAACGGAAAGAACTCCGCCTCACGCGGCGCAAGCCTCATTCTCCAGCACTGAAACACGCACCTGTACCAGCGTCTCCAAGCCTTTCAAGCGCTCAGTGGCGAGCTCAGCCTTTGCGCGCCAGGCCTCGAGCTCCTCGTCTGGGAGAGCGCCCGCGGCCGCGCCGCGCAGCCCAGCCGCTGTTTTCTGCCGCTGCTGCGCCGCCTTCCACTGCGCGTGCGCGTCGAGCTTAGCCTTGAGACCAACCACGACGGCGAAGCCTGCGGGTGCCAGGAGCGCGAACATGGCTGCAGAGTTGGACAAAGACGGTTCTCACCGCCGGATCGGAGCAGTCTGCAGCGCGCTGTGCGTGTAGCTGATGAGCCTGCGCGTTTGCGGAAGCGAATATAGGACCCGCGACGCAACCACGTGACGCGGCGCAGCTGACGTCAGCAGACTGCACAGTCTCCTGGTAATGCTCGGTCAGGCGCTTGTGAAGGGGCAGCCGCAGACGGCTCGCCGTCGGGGCGGCAATAGGCTCACCTGTACGCCGGTGCATGCCGCCAAGAAGGCGCCCAAGAAGTCACTGCTGAGTGTGCCAGACAAGCCTGTATGCGACGGGCCGAAGCCTCACCTCGCGCCGCTCGTCATATTCCACGCGTTGACGCTGATCGACAGCTACAAGCGCGTCACCACTCGCACGCTGCTTGCCGCTGGCGCTGGCGACGGAACGATTGGAGCCGCGCCTGGCGCCCTGTTCAATGCCCCTCGAGTCGTGGTGAGCCACAATACGGCCGAAGACCCGGTGTTCAATTACGGGAATGCAGCGGCACTCGCGCTGTGGGGCCTGTCTTGGACACAGTTCACTGCACTGCCGAGCAGGAAGTCTGCAGCTGACGACCCGAGCGTGCAGGCGGACAGGTCAGCTGCGTTGCAAGCCGCGCTTGCGAGCGGCTTTTGTGACGGCTACACCGGCGTGCGTGTGACGAGCACTGGACGGCGGTTCAGAATCGAGGACGCGACGCTGTGGCAGGTCAGACTGCCTAGTGGAGACGGTCTCGAGATGGAAGACCAGGGCAAGTGCATCGGACAGGCGGCAACTTTTACAGACATCACTTGGCTGGATCCACCAACGACGGACAGCGAGGTTGGCCAGCCTGGAGAGCGATGGCGTTTCATTGGTGGCCCGGATGGTGCGATGTGTCGCTTAGAGGATCTAGTTGATGCCGCTGCTCCGGCGCCGCCGCCGCCGCCAGCTGCGCCTGTGGCGATGGACATGGACTCGTTGCGGGCAAGAGTGGATGCACAAGGCACTCTTGTCAGAACTCTAAAAGCTGAGGGTCGTCTGAAGGATGACGCAGGGCTGAGCGAGGCAGTGAAGACGCTGCTGCAACTCAAGGCGGACTTAGCGCAGGCAGAGGCACAGACGGCGTGAGTCAATGTCATCGATGTGACAATACACGAACTGTTGCGACCCACCGCCAGAAGCGTTTCATGCACAGATGCGGGCGCTCTGCTGCTACCGCAGCGTCGTTGTCCCTAGTCGCTGCAGACATTGCGTTGGGAGGCACACAAGTACGCACGCAGCTGCACAGCAGACCTCAACATCCCCTGACGAGCCCGTCCTTCGAGGCGGCGTGTCTCTAGACTCGCTCCAGCTTGCAGCTGTATGCGCGAAGCTCGCAGACCACGCATACTTCGACGCCGACCCTGCGTTGAGCGCCGCGTCGCTGACTTCAGAAGCACCAGACGCCCCGCTGGCAGCTCTATTAGCGGCTGACGGCTTTTCTCTGGTTGCAGCTGGCCGCTCCTCAGTCACGCGCTGGTATGTCGCCGACGACGAGGCACGCAGAACGCGGCACGTGGTGGTCAGAGGCGTGGCTTGGCGCGACACCCGTGTGGACGTCCCCCAACTCACCACTCGGCTCGCGTCAGCCTGGCGAGCGCAGCTCACGCCTGGCGTGCCTGTCTACGCACACGCTGGCGCGCTGCGCTGCGCGCAGGAGCTGTGGGCGGACGGGTTGGAGCAACACATCAAGGCTGCCGTGCGGTCCTCGCCGAAGCGGATTGCGCTGTCTGGACATAGCCTGGGTGGCGCCATTGCGCTCCTGACAGCATGTCAATGCCGCTTGCAATGGGGCATCCCGCCTGCGTTGCTGGCGCCAGTGCATGCGTTTGGCGCTCCGCCAGTGCTTGCCTGCGATGCGCCGGCCACGTCGCTGCCGCAGGTGCTGCAGCTTCGTCCTGATGGCATGCGCACATTCGTGCTGGACAGTGACCCCGTGCCGCTGGTGTGGACGGCTGAGACGCCGTTGAACGGAGTCAATGCAGCACAGCTGGTGATAACGTCCCGTGCCGGCGCCCTGCTCGGCTACGGCCACCACGGGGAGCTGTATCTTTGCCGCTGGCTGGGTGCGGGAGGTGGCAGCGTGACTAGAGCGGCAATTCAAGGACCGCCTCTCACAGGCGAGGTTGAAGTGTCCACTGCAAATGGCACTCCAGAGGAGACGGGTAAGACGACAGCGGATAACCTGTCGCTGCTCTCGCTTATCCGGCAGGCGCTGGACCACAACCGGAGGTCATACACAGATGCGCTGGGGTGGCTTGTCACGCTGGCTGTGTCGCAAAGCAGACTGCGAAGCTGAGATATTCACTCACTATGAGAAGTGCAAGAAGTCCGCGCCTTCCGTCCATTCCGAGTGACTCGCAAGGTTCGCCTCGAAGCTGCCGTCTTGCTCCGGGTCGCCTGCGAGTCCCATCGCCTTGACGCAGAGCAGCACAGGCGGCACTGCCCTCCTGAAATGCACCACAGGCACGCTTGCCGTCACGCGCCTTCTGACTGCATCGTGGAAGTCTACTCTTCCACGCTCTAATTTAGCAGCGTCAACGTCGCAGAAGGCACGCAAGGCAGCCTTGGATTGTGGGCATAGTGCTGAATAGAGGCGCCGCCCTTCTTTGCCTGCACCCCAAATTGTGAAGCCATTGCACCAGGGAGGGTTGCAGAGAACCGTAGCTTCAAGCTCCTCTACACGCAGCGTCCAGATGAGCGATGCCGGCACCCGTCTGGCAGCGACAGCACCATTTGGTGAGTGCCGATACACAAGAAGTGGAAAGTCCAATCGATGTACAGTGCCGCCTCGTCGTAAATGTGCATAGAACCAGCGCAGATCTTCAGCATTGTACGCGCCACCGGCTTCGTGGAACGAGCCAGTTGCGGCGAAACCAGTAGGAGTCACTGCCCAGGTGGGCAGAGGCATCGTGACTTCTCTCAAGCGCTGCAAGACGAGCTGTTGCTGAGACAAGCTTGCGTGCCATGCTGTTTCACGTGGCCGGTGCGGCAAGCCAGGCCGTTCGTATAAGCTGCCGAGTAGCGTGTGAGTGCTGTGCAGCTTGCTAGCCTGCACAAGCGCCGACACACGACGCGGCAAGCACACGTCGTCAGCGTCTAGAAATACATACAGCGCGCTGTCTGGACTTGCAGATTCTATGGCTCGGTTGCGAGCGTAGCCAGCGCCCCGGGGCGGAACGTCAGCGGCGCCAACCAGTTTCAGCGTGCAGCCCCGAGCCTGCAGCGCCGCACGATGGCTCTCAAACGCAGCTGCGGTGCCGTCTGTGCTACCATCGTCGAAGATTATCCACTCAAGCGGCCCAGCGTAGTCCTGAGAGAGCACTCCGCTGACAGTGTCTTGTGCGCACCAGGCCGCGTTCCGGGCAGGAGTCACCAGCGTCACCAGCGACGAGGCTGCATCCATTGGCGGAAATGCATGGGCGTCTCGTTCCCGAATGGCGCGCATCAATGCCGCGTCATCAGCCCGTATCAAGGGTCCTCCGCAAGTTCCTTGTTTGCAGCGCTTCAGCCTGTTTATTCTGATCTGGACAAGCAGTAGAAAGCAAGAGCGTGCGTGTTTGTGCGTGTGGGTGGGTGTGTTTACGAGTGCGCACTCGCGTGTGCGTCACGAGAAGTGTTGCAAGCCCTTGTGCGTGCCCACTGCGTTCCAAGACCGCTCCTTGCGCACTTGCGACGGCCATGGACTCCCCGGGGTTATCAACCGCACCTTGGGGGGCAGGGACGCAGCCGCAGCAGCGGACGCAGCGAGTCCTGCGCGCTGCCGACCTTGCTGGTCTGGTCGAGGCTGATGCCACAGCGTTGCCGAGCAAAGACAGCCGCAAACGCGGCCTCGATGACGAGCTCCACAACATCATGGCGTCAGTGGCGCAGGACGGGCCGGTGCGAAGTAGCGCACTAGGGGCCCCGGCGTCTGCTAGTGGCTGGGCGACAGCACCCAAGCGGAAGGCTAGTGGCAGTGGCGAGGGCGCAGCCGTGAACATGTCCTCTTTCTTGGCCTCTCAAGCTGCACTGGTGTCGTCGCACGCGGCTGGAGCTGCGCGGCCCAGCGGCTCTCGCCGGGTGGCGCGTAAAGCAGTTCCAGCAGAGGAGGGTGTGGCTGCTGCCGCCTTGGCGTTGGTGGAGGAAGACGAGGATCCTGAAGAGCAAGCGCCAGGCATGGAACTGCCGCTGCCGGTAGATGACGACGGCGCGGCGCTGCCAGTGCAGCCGGGTGTGTGCGCTCTGGAAGTGCCTGGCGACCTGGCGAGCCATTTGCGGCCCTTTCAGCGCGAGGGCGTCAAATTCATCCACAATCGGTGGTGCCTGTACACGGGTTGCGTGCTTGCAGATGACATGGGTTTGGGCAAAACCATCCAGACAATTGCATTCCTGGCCGCCATCCTCCGCAAGCGGGGCAAGCGGTTCGATGCGCCGCCAGAGGCGCGAACGCCTCACCGCATCCTCATCGTGGTGCCCAAGACGCTGCTCAAGAACTGGGCCAACGAGCTCGATCGATGGGGTTCCTTTGCGCATGTGACGGCACACGGCTCTGCTCAGCGCCTGCAGTCTGGCCTGCACGCCGTGGAGAGCGGCGCTGCCGAGATTTTGCTGACGACGTCAACCACGTACGCGATGCACGCCACCGATTTCAACGCCATCACGTGGGCGGTTGTCGTGTGGGACGAAGCCCACACCTGTCTGCAGAACCCGAAGACGCAGACGTACCAAGCCATGTCTGAGGCGCCTGCATGTGCGTTCAAGCTCTTCCTCACGGGCACGCCGGGCACGAACCACTTGAAGCAGATCCACGCCATGTTCAGCCTAGTCAGCGCCGGGTGCCTGGGCCCGGCAGCACACTTCGACACGCACTACGCCCATGTCATCCACCAGGGTCGCGCCGTTGGCGCTGACAAGCAGGCCATTGCGTTGGGCAGCAGTCGCGCGCAAGAGCTGTCAAAGCTGCTACAGCGCTACATGCTTCTGCGCAAGAAGTCAGACCCTGACATCCAGGAGCAGCTGCGCGCTGTGGACCTCGCGCTGCCGAAGAAGCGCGAGATGGTGGTGTTCTGTGAGCTCGCACCGCTCCAGATGCGGGCGTATCGTCGCATGCTGGACTCTGAGGACTTTAACTTACTGAGCCGCTACCATGAGCCGTGCCAGTGCCATTCTGGCCTCATGCGCGGGCGGTGCTGCTTCACCGAGTGCGATGGCCCCTGGTTCCGAGCACAAGATCACTCACTATGCAACGAGCGGTGCCCGACGTGCATGGTGTTCCTCTGCATGCACTGGGTTCAGGATGTGGCGAACCACCTGGAGCTCATTAAGGCCAATCCCAAAGAGGCTGACCCCGTCCTCAAGCGCCGTCAGTTCCAGGTGGCGACAGCCACCCTGGGCGACGACGTCCACGACGCTGGCGGCGTGTGGCGCACAGACAGCTGGGAGCACTTGGCAGACATCAGCCAGTGCGGCAAGCTCCGCGCCCTGGACGCCCTGCTGCGCAAGTGGCGCGACGCCTACAGCGAGGGCAACAAGGTGCTCATTTTCAGCAAGCGCGTGCATCTGCTCCATATCCTGGAGAACTACTTGCAGGCTCGCGACTACAGCTTTGTCCGCATCGACGGCGACACGCCGACCGCCGACCGCAGCCGCCTCGTGGATGAGTTCAACACCAACACGGGCGTGTTCATCTTCCTCCTCTCCGTCCAAGCGGGTGGCACTGGCCTGAATTTGACCTCCGCCAACCGGGTGGTCATCTTTGATCCAAACTGGAACCCTGCTGATGATGCACAGGCCCAAGACCGCGCATTCCGCATCGGCCAGCTGCGTGACGTGACCGTGTACCGCCTGGTTGGCGCAAACACGGTGGAGGAGCTGATGTACATGAGACAGGTGGACAAGTCGCAGGCCACTGCTGCAGCCACGCGCGGCGTGGAGTCCAGTCGCCTGTTCAAAGGTGTGCGGGACCGAAATGACCAGCGCGGCGAGCTGTGGGGACTGGAGAACCTGTTCAAGCCACTGCCCCAGGACGAGAGCGTGCGCATGAAAACCATCCGGGAGCGGGCTCTGAAGGTGGAGACCGCGTTCGTGTGCAAGACGTACAAGAGCGACGAGGATGAGGACGAGGACAGCATCCATGCCAGCGACAGCGAGGACGGTGGCGGTCATGCTGATGCTGCGCCTCGTGCCCGCCGCGGCGGCGCCGCTTGCGGGGCAGGGCCATGCAGCGACATGGAGGAGGATGAGGCTGCTTTGCGTGGCGCCGGGGCGGTGTACACCTACGATCACGGCGCCGTGATGGACCGTGCAGGCAATGCCAGTGAGACCATCGCTCGCGCGGCCGCGATTGAACTCACTGCCACCATGGCTGTTGGAGCGCGGCACACTGCTCGTCGTGAGGAGGTGACTGCCGTGCAGGCGCGCAAGCAGCATCGAGCTGCTGCGCCTACTGACGGCGTTGGCAGAGCAGTGCGCATTGGTGGTGCTCCTCATGGAGTTGGCAGCATGTTTGGCGTGCTTGCCAAGCATCTGGGCATGAGCGACGCGCAATGTGCGCAGCATCTCCTGTCCGTGGACGGCATTGAGCGCAGCAACATCATCGAAACATTCCTCATGCAGAAAGGGCGGCGACGCACGCTGCTGTGAACGCGCTGCATGCAGAATAAGGAACCTGCGACGATATGTGTGATGCGCGTCATAATTGGATGGTCCATCAACGCACACGTCAACTTGGATAAATATGCTTCGCCCGTCGCAGAGCAAGTCGTCCCTAAAATGGAAGCTTACGAGAAGGTAGAGAAGATTGGTGAGGGAACATACGGAGTGGTGTACAAAGCCAAGCACGTGGTGAGTGGGGACACGATCGCGCTGAAGAAGATCCGCTTAGAGCAAGAAGACGAGGGCGTGCCGCCTACAGCCATACGTGAGATCTCTTTGTTGAAAGAGCTTCACCACGTGAACATCGTGCGGTGCGTCTGGTCGCCTGTTTTGATGCGGCGGTGTGTGCGATGTAGAAAGGGAGCAGTTGGGTGGAGATGGCGGTAACAGTGCCCAGCGCCGTTCGCGTTGTTCTGGCCGTGCGACACGTCTCGACACGCGAGTGTGGGCAAATAGCTGCAGCTTGTGGGTGGAGTCGCGCACGCTGCGGCCGCACGCGCGTGGTGGGTAGGACGAGTCGACAGGGCTAAACAGCACCCAGCCCTTCCCGGGTGGCCGGCTCCAACTCGTGCGTGACGGCTGACAGACGTGCCCCCGGCGACAGCTTGCGAGACGTGGTGCACAGCGAGAACCGGTTGTACCTTGTGTTTGAGTACCTTGACTTGGACATGAAGAAACACTTCGATGCAAACCCGGGACTGGCGCACGACCGGCGCATCATTAAGGTACGCCCAGCGGCACACGGAAAAAACATCCACTTTAGCACCTGCAGCTGGAACGCTGGCTGTCGAGGCGGGCCTGCACACGCGCGCTTGCCTTCTCCGTTGTGCGCAACCTTTGTCTCTCTATCCAGTAGAGCGCTGACTCTCTTTCCTATTGCAGCAATACTTGCACCAGATATTCAACGGGGTCTCCTTCTGCCATTCGCACCGGTACGCAGCGCGGGAGCGGTCGATGCGGTGTCGTCGGTTTTTATTCGTCTCCTCGTGGGAAGGTAGCTGACAAGTCACCCCTCCTCTCTGCGCGCGAAGTATCCTTCATCGCGACCTGAAGCCACAGAACTTGCTCATTGATCGGCGGAACAATAACCTCAAGCTCGCGGATTTCGGCCTCGCACGCGCATTCGGTATGTATTTGGGGCGTTAACCTGCTCTCTATGTCAGCCAGCCATCAATCTGCCTCTGAATTAATTAATTCTGACAATCCTCGCCACTGCATTGTTTATCACGTGCAGGCATCCCGGTGCGCACATACACGCACGAGGTGGTCACACTGTGGTACCGGGCGCCCGAAATCTTGCTGGGCGCAAAGCACTATAGCACCCCTGTCGACATTTGGTCCATCGGCTGCATCTTCTGCGAGATGCTCAACCACCGGGCGCTCTTTCCCGGTGATTCCGAAATCGATGAGCTATTCCGCATCTTTCGCGTGCTGGGCACTCCGACGGAGGAGACATGGCCTGGTGTGAGCGCGCTGCCGGACTTCAAACCCAACTTTCCGCAGTGGCAGCGCCAAGATTGGGAACAAGTAGTGCCCGGCCTGGATCCCGTTGGCATCGACCTGCTGAACCAGATGCTGGTCTATGAGCCCAGCAGGCGTATCAATGCCAGAGCGGCGCTGAGCCACGCATACTTCGATGACGTGAGAGGGAGCGAGAATGCGCGCACGCAACCACCTGTTGGATGCTCTTGACACACGCCAAGCCTCTGTTTCCCAGGACTCGCTGTACGCTACCTTGCCGCTAACTCTTGCTGTTGCCCACAGCAGGCCGCGCGCATCGACCTGCACTTTGCAGCTGCAAGTCTAGCAGTGCGATTGCGCGCGTGATCCTGAGGGATTTTTGTCGCCGCGAACATGCCGGTGGGCTGTTGATCACGAAAGGCCCAGTTTTATGGCTGTCTAGCTATGACCACCGCATGTGCTTACAGCATGCACCTGTAAATTATAGACAGCGTAGCGGCGCATGGCGGTAAGGCGCTTCTGCACGTCACTATGCATTCAAAGTGTTGCCCCGCCGGGAAATCGAACTTGCACAACGTCACATATCTCTGGTAGCATGCACACACTGTTCTTGCGTGCCCCTGCGGCCGCTGTAGTTTTTCCAGGGCAGCAGCAGCCGCTGTCAGCAACGAGCCATGTTGTTCCGCGCCACACGCTTTGCCGTTCCTCGCGCCTCGTGTGCACCGCGTCGAAGGGCTTTGGTGGCAAAGCTGCCGTCAATCAAGTCGGCGTCCAGAAGAAGGATGAGTGCCCGTGCGGCTCTGGGCAGGCCTTCACCCAATGCTGCGGCCAGTACCACGCCGGCGCAGTCGAGCCCAACGCAGAGGCTGTGCTCCGTACGTGCCCGCAACTATTACTGCGTCGGAGCGCAGCGTCACTGGAGAGGCTGAACGCGAAGTGTGTGGTCGATCTGGAGAGCGTCGATCGAGCGCTGACTCTGTTTACCCACTGCAGGCGCGAGATATACTGCATATGTGTTGGGTGGTGACGCACTCAAATACATCGTGGATAGCACACACGCCCGCAGTCCGGACATGAAGCGTGTTGAGGGGGACGTTGAGTCCGTGGCACGTGCTCAGCTGCTCAAGGATGCTGGGAACACGCACAAGAACCTTGCATTCACGAAACTCAGCGTCGTATCTGCTGAGCGCGGCGGCACGGAGCAGGAGCACTGGGTGACGTTTAGAGCGACGTATAAGGAGCGCAAGCTGGAGACGGAGCCAAAGTCGAAGGGCGGCAACTTGTGGCGGGATGATAAGGTCGCTGTGAAGGTGCTTGCGCAGCGGGCTCGCTTCCTGCAGGATCAGAGCACATCGCGGTGGCAGTACTTTGGCGGCACAGTCCTTACGCCCGGCGGCCTCGGCTCGTACGGAGATGACCGGCCAGCTTCCATGCCAACGGGAGCAGCTGCGACATCATAGACCCTTTGTGTGTGAAATGTTATCTAGCACTCGAACACTTTCATTGCGGGTGCGTTGAATAGCTGCGCCTTGTCTACGGCGGAAAGCACCTTGCCGTTCGCCTTGTCGCTCAGCGTGGCCTTTACAACCAGAGACGCCACATCCGCGCGATGGATGGCGCCACACACGGTGGTGTCCTCCGTGAGCACGCCCGTGCCTGTGGCTGGGGCAGTCTTCAAACCCCCTGGGCGCACAATCACGGCTGCCATGCCCGTCTGCTTGGCCACTTCCATGAGATGCGCCTCAGCCTTGTCTTTCTCAAGCAGCACGGGGCGCAGGACGTCGTAGACCTGTGGCGGCGGCGCGCCGCTGCTGTTGCCACACCCAATCGAGGTCACCAGCACAAACTTCTTCACCTTCTTTTTCGCTGCTGCATCAATGAGCGCGATGTTCCCCTCGCTGTCAGCCCGCGGGTCCGCTGGTGTCGCGCCGACGGTGGACACGACGACATCGCACTCGTCCAGGCTGCCAAAGATGCGAGACACATCCGCCGGGACGAGGGCATCGCCCTTCTGCAGAAATGCGCCCATCATCTGGCCCGTGACCAAAGAGAGGTTGACACGGCAAAGTGAGTGTGCAATGGCGGGATGGATGACCACGATTTGACTGCTGCAGGTTTCGCACCTCTAGCTCTTTTTGGCACTTGTCGGTGCGCTGGAAGGAGGTCACCCATGCGCCCTTGTCTTTCAGCTGGCGGCACACATCCATGGCCACACCGGCGCCGCCCACAACCTATCGCGTAAAAGGCCTGGTGTGTTAGTCTTCCAAGACTCGCTTCACTCCGTGTGGAAACACGCTGAGGAGAGACGTTCAGCATGGTAGTGTATGCACAACAACACGCACCAGGACAGAGATGTTATCTGGGTCCAAATCTGCCCGCACAACAAGGCCTGCACTGCGCTGTCCCTGGCCGCGTACAGCTGCACGGCACACCGCCAGTCTTCTGTGCAACTGCGCGCTTCCGCGAGCCGCGCTGCTTGCCCGCATGGACAAGGTCTTGGAACCTGCGTTGAAAGAGGCAAAAGAGGTGTGTCAGGTGACTCGAGTTGGAAGCCAGATCAGCACACGTTGAGTGGTCCCCTCGACGTCGCGAGCGCTGTGTGTTTCGCTTGCAACACGGCCTGTTGGCAGCGTGCTTGTTTACTAGCCGGTGTTGCGCACGTACCCGGGCAGGCGTCTACGTGTGTGCGTGGGCAGGGCAGGCCTGTGATAAACAGGAGAGGGTGAGAGGGCGCAAAGAGCGAGGTGCGAGGACACAGCGGTGTGGCACATGCACGGCAGCTCCATCCCGTGAGAGTGAACGCGCACCAAGAGCAGTGAGCGCCGCCATCGCTCTTACGGAGCGGACAGTCTCTCTCCCAACACTCCACGTTGGCTTAGAGTCGGCGCGTCTCCCAAACGAATTGTGGGGAGCAAATGAGGTGACACTAGCACACGCGTGTGTGGCATGCGCTGTCCGGATGGAGTGTCGTCTGCGTGCAGCAGAGTACGAGGCTGTCCGTGGGCTTGTGTCCGTGCCCTCGTGCGTGTTCCCGGACCTGGACGCCGTGCTTGTTGCGCACCCAGGGTGAGTTCTACATACGCATGCACACCCACGCACGCTGTCATGTGAGCCTGCACAAGCACAGGAGCGTCGTGTATGACCGCACAGTTCTTTGTGTTCTCTCTGTGCAGGCTTTCTCTGGACGCTGCGGTGAGCATTTACTCGCAGGAGGCTACACGCCGAGTGAGAGCGCTGAGTAGCAGTCACCGCAGAGCAGCGTGGTCATATGGCGAGCGCTACGCGCGAGGAGAGGACTTACTTGCACTGGCAGCCCACATAGACTGCCCGCCGTGCACGCTCCTGCGCCTTGTCCTTGAAACCACCGTCGGGCTGCCCACAAAAGCGTGCACTGCCGCGCTACGTGACCCGCACACGCTACCGGAGCCGCTGCCATGCGAGGGCGGTCAGGGGCAGTCCGTCGGCACATCTCTGACCCGACAGCGCCTCATTGACGATGTCTATCGCGCTGTCGCATGGGACCATGTCACATCGCCGCTGGTGGAGCGTCTCAAAGCTGCTGCGGGCGCAAAGTACGAGCAAAAGCTGGAATCAGCACTCTCCGCCCTTGGAGTCCCCTTCTCCACGGAGGCCGCGCTCCGTGCAGACGGCTTCGCACGCACGCCGGATGTGCGGCTGGAGGTGCCCATCGCGGTGTGTGGGCGTCTCGTGCACTGGATCGACAGCAAGGCGTCCTTCAGCGACCCATACGTGCACAACGAGAAGGGCACTCCCCAATTCCAGGCGTACGTCAATCGCTACGGCCCCGGACTCGTCATCTACTGGTTCGGCATGGTAGAAGAGCTGGCTAGTGCGCACCCGAGCGTGATGATCATGTGTCGCTTCCCAAGGCCAGAGGAGATCGTGACACTGCCTTCTCTGCACGCGCAGCAACCGCTGAGCAGCCCTAGCAAATGACGCGTGCATGTGCGGTGTTATAGACACACTTGAACAGGGACACACAAGAGACGAATCCTTAGTTGTACCCTCCTCGCAGAGGCCCCGCGTTTCAGGCGTGGCCCGCATCTGAGGTGAATATGACAAAGGGCACGTCGCCGAAGCCTGCCAGCGCAGCGGTGCCCATCGCAGGTGGCGGTGTGCATAAACGAGGCGTCACCTCCCGGTTGGCGTCAACTCCCCGCCGCTTCAGGGACGAGGAGGTCACGTCTGGACCGGTGCGTCTTCGCCCGCCTGCATAGCTGCTCTCGTGTGTGACGTGCACGCTGACCCGTGTCGCGCGCTCTGTGTGTGGTAGGCGTCTGCTCCTCGCTCGGCACCGCACCTGACTGGCGCTCCTGCCAAACCAGTGCCTTTTCCTGGCGCGGTGGGCGGCGTTAAGGCTGTGTTCCACAAACCAGCTGTGAAAGCGGTGAAGCCGTTCGTCGGTGCTGCAAGTGCACCTGCGAGCGGTGCCTTTCACAGCCCGGCAGCAACAGGAGCAGCAGTGGCAGCAGGAGGCCCGCCTCACCTTGGTTCTGCACCAGCGCCGCCGAAACCACGCGCGCCGGCCACATCTGTTCGCCTATCGGACGCTCTGAATAACGACTACGACTCGGACGACCCGGCGAGCTTCTTCGTTGCTCAGGGCATAAGCCGTGACCAAGCAGAGCAAGCGCTGCGAGAGAGTGGTGGCGACCAGGACCGCGCGCAGATGTGGATAATGCAGCGAATCGTGTACCCGGGCGCCGCTGGTGGACCTAGCAAAGCAGCAGCAGCGGCTGGAGCACAAGGAGCTGGCCCTGGTGCAGCAGCAGGTGGTGCATCCACACAGAAATTGTCACCGGAGGCATTAGCAGAGCTGCGGTATGAGGAGGAGCAGCAAGCGCAGTTCGAGCGGGATTTGCATCTAGCGCAGATGCAAAGCGAGCAGGCGGCGCAAGTAGAAAACGCGGCCCGGGACCGGCAGTTCAAGGCTGACGCGCGCTCTGACCCGGTGGGCACATTTGCAGCCACAAGCGTGTTCTTGCAAGAGGTGATGAAGGATGGCTCGCCATTGGATCGCCAAGCAATCACTGCACACCGCGAGCAATTGGCAGAGTTGCTGCTGCTGGAGGCGTACGCCAAGAAACAGTGGGGCGCGGGGCCGGACGAATACTTTGTCGACGTGGGCAGGCAGTTTGTGGCAGAGGCGGATGCGCTGCGTAGAGGGGACTTGCTGAAGCGATGGGTGTCCACCATCGGCGATCCCAGCAAGCCGGGAACTATCTATGGCATGGCGGCGCCTGGCCAAGGTCCTGGCCTGCCGCCGGTGCTGCGGATGGGCGTCATTGACATAGACGAGGTCATAGTGCTGGACGACTGAGGTGGAAAATCTTAGGCAACCCCGCTATATAGAGATCTAGCATACTCCATTACAGCTCATGGCGTCAGCGGGAAGAGAATCCTGGGCTCCGTTGGTGACGCCATGTTTGGGACGTAGGCCGCCGTTGCAAGGCCCACAGCAAGTCCATGAGCCAGCACTCCTGGGATAGACTCGATGGCCGAAACAATGTCTGCAGGTGCAGCAGGCGCCCCATCCATTCTGAACCCGTCCTCAAAGCGTAGGTCAACGATGGTGTGTCCCTCTGCGCTAACATACGGCATCGGGCCACCTTGTGGGTCGGCGATTCCGCTGATGGGTCGGCGCCAGACTTCGGCATCACCAATGAACAAATCATCCAGCTCCTCTGCAATTTCCTCCCACTCTGCAGCAGGCAACAGCACTGGCACGGATCCTGTCAGTCCTTCTCCGTTTCCTACAGTGCCGGGCATGGCAAGCAAGATGACTCGTGCAGCAGACTCACGCAACTGCTGAGCACGTCGCAGCTGTGGCTGTGACGCGCCCGTCGCTCCCCCAGTCAAGTAAGTCAACCCTGCGTCGTTGTCCAGGCTGTCTGGCTGCTCGATCAGCAGGTCTGGAACCGTGTCTTCCGCAGAGGACGATGCAACACACGGCACGCCGTGAAAAGCGACTTCGGACGCAGCTAAGGCGCACGTCGGCAGTGCTTTGACGTCTTTCAGTCGCCCGGCAGCCAGTTGTCGGCCAATGTACTCTACGGCTAGTGACACAAGCGGGCCTGCTCCCACCGCGATGATATGTCCGCTCCTCACGTGAGCATCTACCGCCGCTTGAGCTGCAGCCCGTTGCTCCAAGGAGAAGCTGTCAGCGGAAGCAGCAAGCGGCGCCCTGAAGCTGTGTGGCACATGAGCCCTCCTCAGGAGAGTCTCTGTTCCCCTGCGACGACCATTCTGATGGCGCTGAAGACAGTGCGATTGCGTGAACGCACGCATAGTTGTGGCGAGGCGTCGGTAAAGAACGCGTAATGGCGAGTTTCGACCGCGGCTGCAAATTTGTGGCGGAATCCACCTTCGTCAGACGCATTTCAGTGCGCACTGCAAGCGCTGCAGATGGCACGTAGGATTGGTCATCTTCGGGTCTAGCTAGCCCAAGGCTGGAACCATGAGTGCAGCCCAAAGGAACTCGGAGAAGCTGCTGCTGGCGGCCGTCACCGCTCTGCTTGTATTTTTCATTCTATCGCTGCCGGTAGCTCCTGTGGCTGTTCTGCTCGTCGTCGCCGCCTCCTTGCCGACCAGCCGGGGCAGGAGCCTTCCGGAGCAGCCGCTGATACCAACAGACTGCTGTCGCGGCGCTGAGGCGACCGCCGCCTGCGCTTGTGCTACTGCTGCAGCGCCAACAATATGCCGCGTGTACTATGCGTCACAAGGAGGCACGTCCAAAGGACTGGCGCTGCGTTTTGCTGCCGCGTTGAATCGCTATGACAACAGCTCCAGAGCGGACGTGGTGGACGCGTGCACGCTGCCCGACCCGGAATCACTCGCCACGGCGGAGGTGGCGGTGCTGTTCGTGAGCACGTATGACAACGGCAGCGGCCCGCCAGGCGGCGGAGCTTTCTTCACAACCTGGTTCGCAGACGCTGCTGTTGACGAGCGCGTCGGCGCTGCATTCCTGTCCCGCACACGGTTTGCCGTCTTCGGATGCGCGAGCAGTGCGTACGGGCACGAGCGCTACAACGCCGCCGCCATTTCCCTTGATGCAAGTCTTGCGAAGCTCGGCGCCCAGCGCATCGTGCCTGTTGCAGCGGCAGACGCAGATGCGGCAGATGCTGGCGAATCCGCGTTCGCTGCGTGGACGGATGCCGTGGTGCAGCGGCTGCAAAGGAGTGGGAATCCATCGGTTGGGCCTTCACCCACTGCTGCTCCCAAGCTCCTGGAGGACGACGATGCCATGAGCGATGATGGCGGCTCTGACCGCGCCGGCAGCGAGAGCGATGTGGATATCGAAGATTTGGGGGGCGCGCATGGGCAAGAGGCTCCTGTCGCGCTGAAGGAGATGGTGACGCCCAAAGTGCGCGCAACGCTCACGAAGCAGGGCTACCGCGTGCTGGGCTCCCATTCCGGCGTCAAGCTCTGTCGCTGGACGAAGAGCATGCTGCGTGGTCGCGGCGGGTGCTACAAGCACGCGTTCTACGGCATCCAGAGCCACAGGTGCATGGAGGCCACTCCGTCGCTGGCATGCGCCAATAAATGCACCTTCTGCTGGCGGCATAACAGCCATCCTGTAGGGACAACCTGGCGCTGGGCGATGGACGCACCCGAAACAATCGTCGCTGCCGCCTTGGCGGAGCATGCGAGCATGGTGAAGCAGCTCAGAGGCTGCCCGGGGGTGACCCAAGAGCGAATAGACGAGGGCATGCGGCCGAGGCACTGCGCGCTGTCTCTTGTGGGCGAGCCGATATTTTACCCGCGCATCAATGAGCTGGTTGGCATGCTTCATGACGCAGGAATCAGCACCTTTCTGGTGACCAACGGCCAATTCCCAGACGCTATCCAGGCGATGCGGCCAGTCACTCAGCTGTACGTGAGTGTGGACGCCGCCACTCCCGAGTCCCTGGTCGCCATAGACCGGCCCCTATTTTCAGACGCGTGGCGCCGATTGAAGGAGAGCCTGACGCTGCTGAGGAGCAAGCGGCAGCGAACTGTGTACCGTCTGACCCTCGTGCAGGGCCAGAACATGCGTGACGGCGACGCCGCGGCGTATGCGCAGCTCATGACGCTGGGCATGCCTGACCTGGTGGAGATAAAGGGAGTGACTTATTGCGGAACAGGAGGCGCGGTCGCCAAAGGACAGGAAATCACGATGCAGAGCGTGCCTTTCCATACGGATGTGGTCAAGTTCGCGCTCGAGGTCGCCGCCGCTGCAGCAGCGGCGGGTGCGGGCGAGTATGGCTTGGCATGCGAGCACTCGCACTCGTGCTGCACGCTGCTCGCTCGGAGGGACAAGTACTTGCGCGATGGAGGAGTGTGGTGGACGCACATCGACTACGACAAGTTCAACGCGCTCGTCCGGTCTGGAGCCACGGACTTCAGTGCAGCGGACTACGCAGCGCCTACGCCGGAGTGGGCACTCGCTGGCGCGCCTGAGGGCGGCTTCGATCCCAACCAGCAGCGGTTCAGGAAAGTCCGAAATCATCCGGGGAAGCAGACTGACCATGATGAGGAGTGACAACCGCAACAACATTTTCATCTAGTGAAACGTTCAAAACTTCCCCTTGCGCTCTGCATTCTGGCGCACCGCCCGCTGAATGACCTCCTCTAAGGGCAACGAGCCCACCTCTCCGTCGGCGTATGTGCGCACCGACAGGCTGCGGGACTCCTTCTCGCGGGCGCCAACCACGCACATGATGGGCGTCTTTGCGCGCGTTGCGTCGCGGATCATCTTGGCGATGCTCGCACGCGACAGCACCTCCACGCGCAAGCCAGCCTTGCGCAGCGCCGCCGCTGCCTCTGCTGTGTAGTCTGCCAGCTCGTCGGAGACGGGCAGGAGGCGCACCTGCACCGGCGCAAGCCACAAGGGGAAGGCGCCTGCGTAGTGCTCGATGAGGACTCCAAAGAAGCGCTCCAGGGAGCCCAGCAGGGCGCGGTGGATCATGATGGGCCGCTTGCGCGTCCCGTCCGCGTCTGTGTACTCCATGTCAAACCGCTCCGGCAAGTTGAAGTCCACCTGCACGGTGCTGCACTGCCACTTGCGTCCCAGGGCGTCCTTGATCTTGAGATCAATCTTGGGCCCGTAGAACGCGCCGCCACCGACGTCGATCTTGTACGCCCAGCCCTTGGAGTCGAGCGCAGCGCGCAGGGCAGTCTCCGCCTTCTCCCAGATCTCATCGCTGCCAACTGACTTCTCGGGCCGGGTGCTCAGGTTGATCTCATACGCGCTGAAGCCAAAGGTGGACAGCGTCTGCTCCGTCAAGTCCAGCACGCCCCGGATCTCGTCCGCAATCTGGTGCTCAAGGCAGAAGATGTGCGCATCATCCTGCGTGAAGCCGCGCACGCGGAACAAGCCGTGCATGGTTCCACTGCGCTCATACCGGTACACTGTGCCCAGCTCCGCCCAACGCAGCGGCAGGTCGCGGTATGACCAGAAGCCGTCTTTGTACATGAGCACGTGGCCGGGGCAGTTCATTGGCTTCAGCTGGTACTCTTCTTCCTCAACAATGATGGGGGCAAACATGCTGTCCGAGTAAAAGTTG
>Ga0164297_10001910_pt1 | contig 21294 bp, 16 predicted proteins | sample GEODES058metaG_FD_113539 | JGI IMG/M metagenome (GOLD analysis project Ga0164297, IMG submission 113539) | Dystrophic lake water microbial communities from Trout Bog Lake, Wisconsin, USA - GEODES058 metaG | ecosystem: Environmental > Aquatic > Freshwater > Lake | place: USA: Trout Bog Lake... | reverse complement strand
GCCTTCGTCTTGGCTGGGAGTATTTTGTCGATCTGAGCTATCGTTCGCATTTCAACCACACGCTTGAGCTTAACGGCATGGCGGCGGCAGAAATCTCCGCCGACTTGCTTCGCAACTCGGCAGACAGCCTCTCACGCGAACTGCGAAATGAGCTGCCAAGCGCTCCAGAGTTCGACCCGCTCCTTTTGACTAGGCTCTTAGCCGGAGTTACGCAGCAAATGCGGCGGCAAGGGTCTGTCGCTCATCCCTATCTCGAAAGCGCGATTGCAACGGGCAAAGGGAACTACGGCCTGAACTGGTACGCAGCAGCGATCCAGATGGGGGTTGGCAAGACCAGCTCTCTGCCGAGCCCTGACGGTCGTCGAGGCCTCGCGCCGATCCCGGTAACGCTCGGTCAAGCTCCGAGCGGGTTCGAACGGATCACCAGGTCTAGTACCGGCAGTTGGTACCGAGACTGGCTCTTCAGATCCATTGGTCCGGCTGATTTGAGGTACGGGACGGATCCCGATACGATTTATCCGTTGTTGATGCGCCGGCTAGAGGCAGACGGCATTGTCCGCCGTATCAACGGGCCGGAAGGTCAAAATCGACATGCGTGGCTCCTTGTGCCGGGGCGGATAGCTGTCTCCACTGCCGTGATCGCGCTCGTTTGCGACCGATGCGGGAGGCGCGAAACCGGGCTGGTCAAGAACGCCGATGTCACCGTCGGTTCACGGTGCCACCGTATCGGTTGCGATGGATGCCTTGCCGAGGCGGAACAGTCTGACCGACCGGCCCTGCGCAGGTCGCTAAACTCAGATCGTAATCATCGCGTGGTTGCCCGCGAGCACACAGGGATCCTTGAAACCAATGAGCGTCTGAGGATTGAGACTGGGTTCATAAAAGGAGAAACCCGGTGGGCCCCGAACATGATCTCGGCCACTCCAACATTGGAGATGGGGATCGATATCGGGGACTTGTCGACCCTGTTGTTGAGCTCCGTTCCCCCAGAAGAGGCCAATTACGTCCAGCGTATGGGACGCAGCGGGCGGCGCGATGGAAACGCGCTTAACATGGTTCTTGCAAACGCGCGCGCGCATGACCTTCAGTTCTGGGAGGATCCTGCCCCGATGCTTTCTGGGCAGGTCCGTCCGCCGGGAGTTTTTCTCGCCGCAGAAGAGGTGTTGCTGCGCCAAGTGACTGCGTTCACTCTTGATGCCTACGTGGCAGCTTCGAAAGAGAATGGGGATTACGGTAAGGTCAGGGATGTTCTGAAACGCCGGGGCAGCGGAGCCACCGTGGGCTTCCCAATCGAATGGCTCGATCAAGTCCGGGATACCGGATCTGAACTTGCGGACTTGTTCTTGTCTGGGCTGCCGCAGGAAGTTCGAGACCGAACGGATCTTGTAAATCGTATCCGATCGTACCTGACCGGGACCGATGCAAAGTCGATCGGCTGGCGTGTCGGTGAGGTGTTTGATGCGGTCGCAACCGAGCGAGCCCGGCTGACAGAAAAGCGGGAAGAAGCGAGCAAGGAGCTCAAGCGTCTGCAGAAGCGGCGTGCCGAAATTACGGAAGAAGAGTTTCTGCGTCGAGAGCAAGAAATCAATCGGGACCGGACTGAGATTAACCGGCTGATCCGAAGCGGAATAGATGACGTGCCGGTTATTAAGTTCCTTACCGACAAGGGGGTCTTGCCGAACTACGCCTTCCCAGAGGAAGGCGTCAAACTGACATCGATACTATCGCGGCGAAATGAAGGTGGTATCCCGCGAGACGAGGATGGCCTCTTACATGTTGAATACTCGCGCCCGGCCAGTTCGGCTCTATCGGAATTTGCTCCTGGTCAGTTCTTTTACGCTAATGGCCGACAGGTGAAAATTGACCGTATCGAGATCGGGAAAGAGGATCTGGACCGCTGGACGTTTTGCCCAGCTTGTTCCCATGTAGCGAACAGGATCGAGGGAACGGAGAGCCGCACCTGCCCGCAGTGTGGCGATGAGATGTGGTCGGATAGCGGATCTGAGCACGATGTTGTCCAACTCAAGTCGGTTATTTCAGTAAATAGTGAGGAAAAGGCTGCGATCCGGGATGGCGATCAGCGTGATCAGCGCCAATTTGATCGAGTGCTTATGCCGTTCCACGGACCGGAAGACATCGCAACATCTTGGTTCACAAGTAACGAGACGGGCGCGCCGTTTGGATTTGAGTTCCTCCCTAGCTGCACATTTCGAGATTTCAATTTCGGCTCGAAATCGGCTCTCCCAGGACCGAGAATAGCTGGAGATCGGCGGCCGTCACAGCCATTCCTGATCTGCAGGCACTGCGGATCACTTCAACGGCCGTCTCGAGGAGAGGATGACCGTGGGACACATCCGCCAAGCTGCATCGTCAATCGCGAAACGGATATGCCCAGAGATAGCTGGGAGACTGGCGTCTTCCTTATGCGCAAGTTCGATACCGAGGCGATCCGCATCGTAATTCCGGTCGTCGGCGACGCTGACGACGACGACCTCAAGAGCTTCGTGGCGGCGATAAATCTCGGAATGAGGCGGCATTTTGCGGGAAAGGTAGATCATATCCGGTCGACCATCTTCCAGGCGCAGTTGAACGGGATGACGAAAGTCCGCAGCCTGTACCTCTATGATGCAGTTCCTGGAGGATCAGGATATCTTCGGCAAATCGGTGAACATCCCGATACGATGCGGCAAGTGATTAAGAACGCAGCAGATGCTCTTCGAGACTGTCCCTGCAACCAAGAGGTGGACAAAAGCGGGTGCTTTCGTTGCGTTAAACCTTACCGTTCTCAGTTCGGACCGGGCGAGCCAGACCGTGACCGTGCCCGACATATGATGGAGGCAATACTCGAAAAATGGGACAGCCTTACTCGGACCGAAACGGGAATTGATGAGTCAATTCGTGGCGCGCTGGTCGAAAGCGTCCTTGAGAAGCGGTTCCTTAGGGCACTCTCCGACTTTTACGGAGACGGGGCGCTGTCTCCGCAAGTCCTTCCGGGCGGGCGACGGGGCTTCGTACTGCGTGCAGGTCGGCCGGATTCTCCCCAACTTTGGACGATCGAGCCGCAAGTTCAGATTGACGCTCGATATCGCGGGCTGCCCCGCAAGCGGGTCGACTTCCTGCTAACGCCCGTGGGCCGAGGCGGCGGGTTACCGGTCGTGATTGAAATGGACGGGATCGAGTATCACGCTAACTCAGTCGCGCAAGATCTCCTGGATCGAATGCTTATGATCCGGTCGGGTAAAGTCCGCGTCTGGACGTTATCTTGGCGAGACCTCAATGTGGATGACAAGGGCTACTTAAACCCCCTATCGGAAAACGCCCTCGGAGCTCAAATGACTGGGCCTCTTGGACATGCGCTCGCTAATCCGCTTTTTTCTCCACATGCTGTCGGGGTGCGCCTCCTCCAGACGGTTAGCACTCTCGATGCACTGAAACGCCTATTGGACGGCGAAAGTGCCGCCGAGACTGCGGTGCGTTCCGTACTGGTCCGTGGCCTTGTCAAAGGGGGACGGCCGCTCGAGCAGTTGCCACGGTATTCTGCCCTGGCGGAGGCGGGGCGTTTGTTCCTTGCATCGGCGGGGGTAGCGGAACACGTCGGGATCGGCGCGCTCGATCTCTATTTGGCCTGCGAAAAGATTTCGCCAACGGAATGGGCCCAGTCGGATAAAGATATTCGGCTATTGCTGCATGCTATCCTTCCCGACCCGGGGGAGGTCCCCGCGGCGAAAACACTTTACACAGAGGCATGGCGGGGCCTTTGGCGGCTAGTTAACCTATTCCAGGGTGCGCGAGGGCTTCATGTGGAGTTCGACGGCCTCGACACGCTGTCCCCGCCGAACATGTTGGATCCAATCGAGCCCGATGAACTTGGTGCCGGGGCAGCCGCTTGGGAGGAGACACGCGCCCTCTGCGACGAAGCATTCCACAATCTGATCGATGCACTAATAGCTGCAGAGACGCCCGGGCCAGACCGTATTGGGGACGACCTAATAGCAGGCGGTCGAGTCATTGGGATGATGGAGTTTGGCTGGGCAGACGCCGGGGTAGCCGTTGCTGAAGTGGCCGTTGATGACGTCGGATGGGCTCTTATCAAGTTTGACCCTGAAACAGATCAAGTCGGGGAAACGGTTTCGAGAGTTATCATTGCCCTTCAGGAGGCGCGAAAGTGACAGATATAATGACCAAACGTGTCTCCTATGACATCGGATGCATGAAAAGCTTGAGAAAGCTGCCGGATCGAGTGGCGCTCAAGTTCATGGACATGATGACCCGCTACATGTCAGATCCGTCTGCGAACGGGCTCAACCTTGAAACGGTGGAAGGTGCAAAGGACAACTCGATCAAATCATTGCGAGTTGATCAAGGTTATCGTGCAATTGCCTTTGAAGTAGGCCGCGACATCATGTTTGTGCACGTAAACGAGCACGACAAGGCTTACCGCTGGGCGGCGGGCCGTCGGGTTAAGCTAGACCCGGAAACGAACCGTGTTCGCATCATTGAAGAAGTCGAAGTCGTTCCAAAGTTGGTGGCAAATCCAGTTTTGGCTGTCCCACGCCTCTTCGAGGGTGTGTCTAATGCACGGCTTCGCGCGCTCGGCGTACCTGAAGAAGAACTGAATGCGGTTAGCCGTGTACCGACAATTGATGATCTGGAGGCGGCTGAAGATCGCTTTGATCCTCTCACATACCAAATACTCTATGCAGTCGCTGCGGGTTATGAAGACGAGGAAATCCGGGCTCTGACGGGGATCGGCGGGGAGTCTGAGGCAGAAGTCCAGGCGCCTACGATGGAACTTACTTTCGGGCAGATGATCGAGACGGTGCAGAGCCGTCAGACAATCTTCATCCCAGACAGCGAGGCCGAACTGCGTCGGGTTTTCGAGGAAGGCTTAGAAGGATGGCGGGTTTTTCTGCATCCCGAACAGCGAAAGATCGCCTATCGGGATTATAATGGGCCAGCCTTGGTTCGGGGGGGCGCTGGAACAGGAAAAACAGTGGTAGCGATGCATAGGGCGAAGCACCTTGCTGACCAGATCGAAAATAGCCCAAGCCGGGCTGGTCAGCGCGTCCTTTTGACCACTTTCACCACCAGCCTGGCACACGACATCGAGGCTAATCTGCGTACCCTTTGTCCGACCCACTTGGACGCGCGTCCGCCACGGATCGAGGTCATCAATCTCGATAAGTGGGTTTCACAGTTTCTAAAGCGGAAAAACTTCGTTCGAGAGGTTGCCTTCTTCGGAGAAGCGCGGGATCGGTTGGACCGCACTTGGCGAGAGGTGCTTGATGATCATGAACTGCCTGAGGGGCTGTCTGAGGCATTTGTGCGGGCTGAATGGTCACAGATAATTCAGGCGAAAGGGATTGTTGACCAGAAGGCATATCTAAAGGCGTCACGGGCAGGACGCGGGACACCACTCGATAGAAAAAAGCGAGCGGCACTTTGGGACATTTTTGCCGATTATAGGGCCCGACTGATCAGCGAGCGGCTTGCAGAGCCGGATGATGCTTATCGAGAGGCAACCGAAATCTTATCTGCGGAGGCACCAAATCTGCCATATTCGGCTGTTATTGTGGACGAGGCACAGGACATGGGCGAACAGGCGTTCCGGTTGATCCGGGCGATTGTTCCAGAGAACATGTCCGGAGATAAGAACTCGCTTTTCATCGTGGGGGATGCGCATCAGAGGATTTATGGGCGGCGAGCCGCCATGTCCGTATGCGGGATCAATGTCCGGGGTCGCTCGAAGCGCCTACGGCTAAACTATCGCACGACACAAGAGATCCGTGCATGGGCCGTCTCTATACTTGAGGGGGTCAACGTCGACGACCTTGATGAGGGCACGGACAGTTTGCGTGGCTATGTCAGCCTTATGCGCGGGGTCGCTCCGGAGCTGGTTGGATGTCGATCTGAGGCAGAAGAATTGGATGGGTTGGTGGATTGGGTCCGGTCACTACCGACTGATCAGATTCGGCTCGCTGAAATCGGTATCCTATGCGCGCGTCGAGTAGACATGGACAGGGTTCAAGGAGCACTGCGCACTGCAGGTATCGAGAGTGTTATACTGCAGTCCGGTGCGGACGACCGCTCCATTCCGGGTGTCAGAGTTACGACTATGCATCGGGCTAAGGGACTCGAGTTTTTTGCTGTCGCGATCCCATTCCTATCTGATGGATCATTCCCACCTCAGGGTGCTCTCAAAAGCGCTGTGGATTCGGCGGATTTGGAGGACATAATTGCTCAGCACCGCTCGCTTCTCCATGTGGCTGCGACGCGAGCGAAGAAGGCGCTGCGGGTTTCTTGGTCGGGTCAGCCTTCAAGCCTGATTGCTGGACCGACATGAGTTCCTCGCGATCGAGCCCTCTGTTTTGAAACTCGCGAAGCAAGTGAGCCAAGCAGAGTGATATGATTTCTGAAGTTCTAGCATAAGGATGGCGACATCACCGGGTCCTCTCGGCTCCATGGGCGAGTTTAGTCCACCATCACAGGCTCAAATCGATCACTTTTTCCGGCTGATTGATGCGCTGGGGAATGCGCCCAATCTCATTGGGCTTCACATCGCCCTGCAATGTCGCGGGATCGATCTCGAATGGATCAGAGGGCCTTGGTTCCTGAATATCCTGCGAAGCCTTGCCAGCCGCTTCCTTCTTGCCGACAACCAGATCTATCGCGCTGGCCTTGTCACCGGGATTGGCCTCAATCGATCTCAGCAATGCATCACGATCGTTGGTGAAGATCAGCAAATCATCACGGACACGGGTCGCCATCACGTGGGTCAACCGCTGGTTGGACAAATGCCGCTCAGCCGAGTGCATGACGCCAATGCCCTGATCGGTCGTCATACCCTGGGCCTGATGCATGTTGATCGCGTAGGCCAGCCCGAGCCGAGACAGCATGTGGTCGCCATGGGGCAGCACCATGTTCACACCCTCACTTGTCCTCACCTCCACACCTTCACGTGTGATGGCGACAACTTCGGCGGCGGCGGAATTGAGCAGTCCACGGGCTTTGTCGTTGGCCGTCCAACGAATGCGCTCCCCCTCATGGATCTGGAATGTCTCGCGTGCCGAAAGCGCCAAGGCGTCGCGCGTGTCGACAGGATCGAGCTTGGCTGGCCGAAACTGATGCTTTTGCCCATCACTATCCCGAAGAGTCACGACGCCCTTGGCCGAAACCCGCAACACATCGTAAGTGCCGCGCTCTAGGCCTCCCGGGTTGCCACGACCGTGAACCTCGAGAACTTGGCCCTGATGGTAATTTTTGGCATAGCGCAGTTCCTCGCGGGTCAGGTTCAACCCCTCGAACTGGGTGAGGGTCAGTCCTTCCCCTTTCAGAACGCCGTCAGCCTTGAGCCCGTCCTGAACAAGAGCGTTGAGGATTGCTCGGGTTTCACGGCCCGACGCGTATAGCGCAGTCCGGGCGCGGTCCTCTGCTGACAGTTCCAGCCACTTTCGAGCGGCCGCCTCTCGAAAATCAGTCCCGGCGCTGACGACCTTCTCACCCAGCACATTAAACGCGCCGGCAAAGTGGCCTGTGCGCGTCAGCGCCGCCACGGCCCTCATTTCATCGGTGCGTTGGCGGCGGCTGGTCGTCAGCTCCACCATTGCCGGTCGATGCTGCTGGACAAGCGTGAATGCCTTGCCGGCATCGATCGGCTGCAGCTGCGACCGATCACCGATCATCACCAACCGATCGACGCCAAGCATATTGGCGATGGTGATCAAATCATTCATGGGCTTGTTGGCGACGAGAGATGCCTCATCCAGAATCAGTACAGTGTCTTTCAAATACGCTTTGGATGCCTCGAATGCTTCGCCATGGCCCGCCAATGCGCCGCGAATATGCTCATTCACGAAAGCGGAGACGGTCTGGGCTGGAACTCCGGTCTCATGCTTCAACATGGCAACCATCGTGTTGGCCTGAGCAAGCCCCAAGACCCGTTTGCCACCCGCTTCTGCGGTGGCAGCGACAGCCGCAATCAGCGTTGTCTTTCCCGCGCCGGCAACCCCTTGGATTACGACCGTCCGATCACTGCTCGACAAGGCCAGAATGCCGGCTTCAAGCTGCTCAGCTCCCAGCTGTCGGCCAGCGGCCTTCTCCTGGAGTTGTTGCGCAGCCTGATCGGGTGACATGAGGGCCTCACTTGCACCGCGGCCGACATCGATGCCGTCCAACAGTCGCTTTTCTTCGGCAATATGGTCCGGAGTCGTGAGGTGGGTCTTGGCTCCATCCGGGCGCCCCAAAGATCCGGTGATCAATTGCCCTTTGTCGATCAAGGTCTGAATACGGGCCTCGACACTCTCGATCGTTACCCCCCTGATCCCCAGATCCAAGGCGGTGCGAGAGACCTCATGGATCGGGAAAGCGGCCTCGCGCTGTCCAAGGATCCGAATGGCTGAGGCAACGGCCATTTCTGCCCCGATTTCGTGGGACGACATCGACCAGCGCGCCATGCCGCTTGTAACCAGAGGATCGCCTGGCCGAAGCCATTGTTTGAGCATCTCGGCCCAGTTGGAGGCGACATCCACGATCTGCCTTACCACGTCGAGCCCGGTCCGGTTGCGTTCGGCTTGAACAACCTGTTCACGGGCGCGGCTCACCAGCGCAGCACCATCAAAGCCCAAGCCAGCCGCCCGCTCCTCCCACTCCGCGCGAAGTGCCTCCCGATCATCGAGATTGATCTTGGCGTCGCGGGTGCGAAGGACCACCGCGTCGCGGCCTTGAGGCGTGGAAACACCGATCTCGGCCGCCTTGGCGAGAATGTCTTCGCGGCGCTGGCTGAACGCGCTCAAGACCGCATTGGGAACACCCTCGATTTCAAACTGGCCATGCTTACCGGACTGTCTGGTCTGATAGCCAAGGTCCTCGACCATTTTTCGCAAGGTTGCATGATAGACGCTCCCGATAATGGAATTGTTTTTCCAGAGCTCATCATTGTGCAGGGCACGCCACGTTTCACCCACACGGGTGAGATTGGCGACGACCACATGGATATGGGCCTGAGGGTCCAGTTTGCGGCTCGTGTCGTGCTGGAACAAGGCATAGGTCAGATGCCCTGTGCGGATAGGATCACCCTTGGGATTGTCGATATAGGTTCGCCCCTCGGCAAAGGTCTTCTCGGCCCAGCCCATGGTCTGGCGAACAGCCTGCATATGGGCTGCGAGCAGGCGCTCATCGCCCCCCACATAGGCAAGCACGCTGGCTGACTTGGGCATGGAGAAGGTCAGGTCAATGCCTGCTCTACGACGATCGGGATCGCCTATCTGCTCGCCTTCCGGGAGCTTGCCCCGCAGCAAATCCTCAAAAACCTGCTTGGCGACCTCACCGGATAGGCCGAGCTCGGTTGCGCCTAGACCGCCCCAACCACTGACTTCGCTGGCGTGCTCGCCAACATAGTAGTCATCCTTGGCAAAATAGTTTGCCGCACCGCCTGCCGACCGAACCGATGCCACCGAGAGCATCGCTCAATATCCCATGTCCATGTCATCGCTTCGGTCTGGAGCCGAATCAGGCACGCTGCGATCATGATGACGATGCAGCCCGGATTTTTCAGCCGGGTCTGAATAGGCCTGTCCCGTTCTCTCTTCGACGGTGATCTGCTGTTCACGACCGGGCGTGCGTGTGAGATTGAAAGCCGGCAAACGCTCGGCTTCCTCCCTCGTCAATTGGGAATAGATGTTTTCGGTCATTCCCATAGCTCGACGGTGCTCCGTGCTGGTGGCGACCGTCGCGGCATTGGCCTGCTTTTCAGGATCCGCGTCGTCCGCCCTTCTTCCTGGCACAACATCGAAGTGTGCACCGCGCGCCAAACCGATCTGTAGGTCACCGAACGGTAGCTCTGGCGACCGTTCGACCTCGGCTTCCTTTGCCAGGTTTGGCGCCTTTTCCGGCTTATCTGCTTCGGTGAGTCTAGGGGCGGGACCACCTTCTGCGCTCTCGCGCTGGCTCTGCTCGAACGGCGGATTATAAGCCGCAATACGCATATGGGGTGTGCGCAGGAAAGGCTCAGCGATTGCTGGATAATCGCGCCATTCAAGGCGAATTCGGGCTGCAGGGAAGCCTTCGGGAAACTTCACGAAGCCGTGCAGTGACGGGAGGTTCATGATGTCATCCGGAATGACCAAGGGTTTAACCTCGGTTCGTGGTGTGATGGTCGCGGCATCACGCGACCTTGTCGCTCCAATCGAATAAGCTTCGTCCGTCTCGCGCACCTCGCGAAAGCCGATGAAGTTCGAGCAAACCTCGGCGGTGTTTTTGTCCGCGGTTGCCAGGATCAGTTTGGTGCGTGCCAGCGAAGCCAGATTGATCGCGCCTTCCTCGCCATAGGTTTCGGCGAGCTTGTCGAAGCTGTGCATCCCAAGCACGAAGGCCCCGCCGAAGCCCCGCGCAGTCTGCAAGCCGTGCTCGATTGCAGGCAAGCGATGGAGCGCGTGAACTTCGTCAAAAAGATACCACATGCGCAGATCGCGAGTACGCGGCATGCCCATCAAGGCGTTGACTGCCAGATCCATCCAAAGCGTCAGGAGGGATCTGTTGAGGGTAAGGTCAGTGTGGGTCGAAGTGATGAAGAGGATTGATCCTGGAACTGGCTGCTCTTGCACCCAGCGCCGAATGGAAAAAGGGGGTGGCCCGCCGGGAACGGGATCCGGCAAGAAGCGCAAAGCCTGCGCGTTGGTGTTGAATACAGATCGGATCGATTCTGCCATGCGCGCCGATTCGACGGCGGTCAGAGGTGCTGCGATCGTGTTCTGCAGACGGTCATGGACAGCCTTGAGGTCGGCTGACATCAGATGATGAGCGATGGCGCCATTGGTTGTCTCGCCGCGCTCAGCGAGCTTGATGCACATTTCAACGAAGAGTGTGCGAGCGGCCTGCGCCCAGAACGGCTCGGCATTGCCTCCCTCGCCAGGGATAAGGGCGGCAGCCGCACCGATGAAATCAGCGTAGTTTTCGCAATCATTGAAGATCGTCCACGGTGGACACCGAAGGTCCATCGGGTTGAGGATGTGATCGCGTCCCTGCTCGTAAAAGGCTTCAACGAAAGCGCCGGTGAGATCAAAGACCACGCAGCGATGGCCCCGCTCGCGCGCCTCTAGCACCATCTTGCGCAATTGAGTGGTCTTACCGGCACCTGTCGTGCCGATCAGCATGGCGTGAGTTTGCTCGAGACGCCAAGGGTAGGCAATGCCCGCCATGGAATATGGCACATGGAGGCCCATCGCCGCCCGCGCGGCGGCCGGCATAGCGACAACCCTGTCAGGCGAAAGAGCCGGGTGTGTGGTCTCCAGTTCGGCGGCAAATTCGGCTGCATTATGGGCATTGATCTCTCGGATCAGAACATCCGTGCCGACCAGCATCGCGCCGCGCTCATGGCGCTCCTTGAGGATATCGACGCCAATCTTCTGGGACAGGCGAACGAACCAGGTAGCCAGTGGTCCGCTGAAGAATAGCGAGCCAACGAAGGCGACGATCAAGCAGCGGACGAATTTGGTCCATGCTTGGGCGACATCTGGATAATCCTGCACATCTCCGATCTGCATCGGCACCAGAGAGCCATCTGTCAGGGTCAGGTTGACTGAATGGCTTGGGTCCAGATCGACCAGGCTCCAGAAGCCCGCGAAGAGGTGCATCTCGACAAGCTGAACCTCATGCTCGTGCATGGCGATCGCCAGAAGCAAGATCAGCAGTATCGAGAAACTGGCAAGAGCTGCGAGAGCCGGCCAGCGCAACCCCTCCATCATCATCATGTAGCGCAATCGGATCAGCTGAGATCCGCGGGTGAAGGCTCCGACGTTGCGAACAATCTCGCCACGGGCCGAGGCATGTTCGAGGGCGACCGGGCGGCGGTCGAAGCGGATGTCATCGTTGCGCGGCATGATATTTTTTCGCGTTGGTGATGGCGAGCGCCAAAAGTCGATCCGCCTCTTCCGGCGCGACCTTCTGCATGATGCAGTCCTGAGCCAGGCTGCAAAACTCGAGGATGGTGACGAGACGCGCGAAGTCGATGCCAAGCCCGCCATCAACAAAGGGCAATGCGATTTCGATGAGGCGTCTGGCGACCTCCGCACGCGAAGACCCATCACGCTCTGCGATCGCTTTCAGACGATCATCCTGTGCACGGGTGATGCTGAGGCCGAATTGAATCAATCTAGCCATGACTGCTCCTGACAATGAGCAGCCTGGTCCGGTTATCGCTCGTCCAAACTATCGCAAATTACTAAAAATGCAACCGGAGGGACGCCCGGTTGCCCCAAGCCATACGCGATCTGCATTCTTCATAGCGAATATAAAATTCGACTTAAAATCATATCCTTGGAGTGATTATTCTTTATTGCGCATCGTGCTTGGCAGGATTGGGTCGAAATTCTTCATCGCGAATAATAACAATTTTCCATTCGCGATTGAGAATTACCAATTAAGTTATTGATTTGCAGCTTTAATTGCAAAATGCCCGACCCATATTTTTCTTCGGCTGTGCCGCGTAGGGTGTGCGTTCCTACCCTCTTAAGGGACTGTGACATGTGAGTTAGTGAGGCGACCTCGCAGAGTGGCCGTCAATCGGGTTCCTGCTGGGGGTGGGCCGCGCTTCTCAAGCGCAAATGGACTGCTCCGTGCGGCCATGGAAAAGGGCCAAAGCGCCGTCCTGCGGGACGACAACTAATCGTCCCGATCAGGCGCGCGGCATGGGGTGGGCTTGTCCCACCCCTACGTCCGCGTGCCTCCTGCCATCGGAAAAAGAGAAGGAGGACGCCGCAGATGCGGCGCCCTCCTAAACGTCAGGCGGCCATGCGCTGGTGGCGCTGGGCGAAAGCGTGGTGGGGCACGTTCGCCTCACGCACGCGGCTCAAGAGGTTGGACTGGAGGCCCGAGCCTTCGCAGACGATGGCATGGACCGGCTTGAGGTTCATCAGTTGCTCGTTGCGGACGAAGCCTGCGCGCTTGCCCAGTGCACGGTTGAGGGTGAAGCGGACGGTCTTGACGCCGCGCGCGGCGGCCCAGGCGTGGGCGATCTGGTCGCAGCCCTTGTGCTGGGCGGTGGTAGCGAGGATCATGTGGCGCACGCGGGCGTGAGTTTCGTCGAGGGTCTGCCAGAGCAGTTCGTGGTCGTGCCAGTCGGTGCCGCCGGAGAAGATGACCACCGGACCGGTGGGCGCGTGGTCTTCGCGGCGCTTGGCTGCGCGGGCGGCGAGGAAGTCGCGGGCGTCGATCTGGCTGGCGGTCAGGCCGGAGGACACGCGGGTGCCTTTCACGGTCGAGAACGGACGGCCGGTTTCGACGCGGTAGATCTCGCCGGCGTAGTCGCGCATGGCTTCCATCGCCTCGCGGCAGTCCATCAGTGTCTGGGCGATGCGCTGGGTTTCCTCCAGTTCGACGGCGTAGATTTCGGAAGGGTCAAAGGCGCGGGCCATATCGCCCAGCTTCTTGGTGGCATCGTCCTCGCGCTTCTCGATGCGCTGCGAGGTGACGTGGAAGCTGTTGACGATGCCCCAGACGATGTCCTGGCCGAATTCCTCCATGCGGGTGCCACGGAAGAGGTCGAAGATGGTGCCGATCACCATTTCCATCGCGCCCCGTGCGGCCTGCGGGTCGGGCATGTCGGTAGCGACGGGTTCGTCGTGGACGGAGAGTTGCGCCATGCTGCCCTGCTCGGTGAAGGCGGTATCAAAGCCGGGCACTTCGATCTGCTCGCGGTAAAAGGCAGAGAGGGCTTCAAAGTTGGCGAATGCTTGCGTCATGGTGACCTCCAGAAGGCTTCTTGTTCGTCATCCTCGTGATGACGGGAGGTCAGAGGGCGAGCTGGACCAGCTTGTCAGGGACGTTGGCCGGGAAGCTGGCTGGCACAGCCAGACCCCGGTTGACGCCGCGCCAGCGGGGCGTGGGGGAGCCGATTTTGTGGTGGGCTGGCCCGCCGCAAAATTGGGGGCACCGCGCATCCTTGCACAAGCGCCCGACCAGCTTGCCATGCTAGGACTACGAGAGAGAGATTGTTGGTTTCAGGGATACGCTACGGTGCCCCAAGCGCCCTGCGCCAGTTGATCGTCACCCGAATGGGCCGAGACCCGCATGGGGCTCGGTGGAGCCCGCGAGCGGGCGGAATAGAGCGCGGTGACCGCCTTGGCGGGCAGGCGTCCAGCCTAGAAAGCGTTGGAAAAAAATGTGACCGGATGCACTCCGAAATGTGATCGGATAGTCACATCATTCCATAGGACACTGTCGGCTGATGGATCGTCAAGGACGCTGTCATTCTTACGTTTGGCCCCAGATCCTCGGCGGTCACACGGGTGAGTTCGATCCCGTTCTCACGGAAAGCCAAGCCATCATGCTTGCTGCATTCATCAGAATGCCGCGTAGCAGTGAGTTCACTTAGGCGACGAAGTGCCGGACCAATTGGAATTTCAGCCGAGACCGAAGGCATAGGCTCAACGGGTTGATTGCCTAACGCGTCAATTAGCTTGGCGGCCGCGTGATCGATCCGAAGGAGATTATGTGCAAGTTCATGTCCAATGCGGACTATGCCCAAACCTGCCAATTGCCCCTTGTGGACCCTATCGTCTCGGATCAATGCATCGCCACCTGCGAAAACCTGAACAAGAACCCTTGCCCCTCGGCGTTGACCAGTTGTTGAGACGGCCCAAAGAAATTGCAATTGGGCACCCGCATGTTTGCATCGATTGCACAGGTTCGCGGTAAAATCGCGCATCCGCTTTGATGATGCACGATACTCTTTTAGAGCAATCCGGTCCTTTGCCGAGGTCGTCTTGACCCGGTTCGGCAACAGGTTTGCATAGCAGTCAAAAATCTCTGTTGCGTCGTAGATTACGCGCCGGAAAGCTTCGATAAGCTTTCCGCCATCCGGTTGAGCCTGTGCCTCCACTGTGGCCAGCTCATCGACAAATTCACCGAGCAGGATGTTGAGGGAACGCCAACGTGCTGGGATAATTTGAAGCAGATGAGCGCCATCCTCATCGGAAAGATCTACAGCCCGACCGGCACACGCACTGATAAAAGGCAACTCTGGATTGCCCAAAGACGACAGCGGGATCAGCATTGGCATTATTTAGCACGGATTCTGCCTGTCAGGGAGGGTAAGTCTTCTCCAAAGGCAGCGTGAGGGTGGGCACCGCCAGGTGCCCACCCAGACTGGCACTCAATGCACCGCCACCACATCGATGAGCAAGCCATCGAGGCTGTCGATGCCGCGCTCGCTGGCGATCAGGCTCCAGGTGGCGACCAGTTCCTCGAAATATTCGGCATCGACCAGCGTTTCGGCGCTGGCTTCGCCAAGCTGGCTCTGTTCCCAGGCAAGGGCGTGAGCGGCGTCGGTCGAAGAGGCGATGGCATTGCCCAGATGGGCTGCGATCTCGTAATCGCTCATCGTAGCGGATTGGGCGCGAATGCGGGCGACCATGGCGGGGTTGGTGACGGTGATGCCGCAGGGGACGCAGGCGAATTCATCGAAGGCCGAGGTGTAAAACATGGGCTTGCTCCCGAAAGAGAGAGGGCGGCCTGTGGGGCCGCCCGACCTGGTCAGATGAACTCGATCTCGTCGGCGACGATCTCGGTGTTGTAGTAAGTCCGCCCGTCCTTCTCGTTCTTGGTGTAGCGGATCTCGCCGGTGACGATCAGCTTGTCGCCCTTCTTCTTGTGGTTAGCGATCGACTTGCCCAGGCCGTTGAAAGCCTTGATGGTGTGGAACTGGTCGTAGGTTTCGGCGTAGCCATCGTCGCCCTTGACGACCTGGCCGTCCTTGATGACCGGCCTGCTGGTGACGAGGGTGAAGCTGACGCCGCCCTTGCTATCGGTGCCGAAGCGGCTGATGTCGGAGGTGATGCGGCCGGACAGGAAAACCTTGTTCATGGGATGTCTCCAGATCTTACCGGCGAGCCTTTCCCGCCGGGATGAACTGAAGCGCAGCCCGCGATTGAGGGGGCGCCGCACCGAAGCGAAGCGCAGGGGAACCTCCATTTTTCGAGTGGTGCGGGCGCCGGCCTTCAGGCCGGTAACTCGGTCGACAAATGGGGGTTGCGACGGCCCCGCGCGGGCGTAGTGTTCATCCCTTCTCTGGCGGGATGGCTTGCCGGTCAGATTGCCCGGAGATGTGTGCCCAAGGTTGTGCTTGGCTGTCGGGCCGCCCTGGAATCAGGTGCCCCGCTTGGCGCTTGCCAAGGGTTAGCTTGCCCGCACGCTCTCGCGCTGGCGCTCGATGGTCGCCAGATAAAGGGTCCGGAGCATGGCTTGGCTTCGTCCCGCAGCTTTTCACCCGCGGCGTTCAACCCGGAAGGCGGTCGCCTCTAACAACCATGCGGCGACTAGCTGATCGTCACCGGCGATGCTGCGCCCATCCGAAGGGGAAACTGGCGCGCCACAACAGCCACGTCGGCTGCGTGCTGATCGTTCAGGCCTGTGCGGCGGACTGCTGGTGGAGCGGATTTTCGGGATCAAGGCATTGCAGCGCATGATCGATATGCATGGCTGCCAGCAGATCCCCGGCTTGCGTGAGCCGTCCCTTCACCTCTGCCAAGGTTGCCTTGATTGCCTGATACTCGGCGGGTTCAAGCGGGTTGGAGACCCCGGTCATTTGTTCAGTTCCATCCTTTTCACCCATGGTTTGCGGGCATGAAATTGCCACAGACGGCAACACGACCGTCAACCCTCAATGCGGTTTGTAGAGAATACTCCGTGGTGAAATACTCTTCAACCGTGGCCTTTCCGGTCTATGGAAATCCGGGAGACATTGGCGATCAATCTACGCAGGCTCAGGCATGCCGCTGGCTTGTCGCAGGAAGAGCTTGCGCATCGCGCTGACATTGACCGCACCTACATCAGTTCCATCGAGCGCCGACAATATGCCGCCAGCATCGAGGTCGTCGATCGCTTGGCCAAGGGACTAGGCATCGAAGTATCGGAATTGCTGCAACCGCCGCCAGCGCCGGTCGCCAGATATCAGGCCAACTCCTCGAAGACCCCGCCCAGTATTGCACGAAAAAAGGCGACCCGTCGCGAGACGGGCCGCCCATAGCAACAAGCATTCTGGAGGTTGGGGTCACCCATGTCGTGATCCTGGCTATTTCAAACTCATTTTGCGAATGCATTGCGGAGAAATGCCGTCGCCTGAACGATTGCACCGCGCACCGCAGGGGTCTGGGCAAGCGGATTCAGCAAGAGGAAGTCATGGATCGTGCCGTTGAAACGCATCGAGGTGACGGTCACGTCAGCAGCAGCCAGATGGCGCCCATAGGCTTCGCCCTCGTCGCGCAATACGTCGTTTTCATCGGTTATCACCAGCGCCCGGGGCAGGCCATGCAACTGGTCTGTGGTGGCGTTGATTGGCGAGACATGGATGTCGCTGCGCGCCGTCGCTTCGGGCAGATACTGATCCCAGAACCATTCCATCGCCTTTTTCGTCAGCCACGGACCATCGGCAAATGTCATGTATGATCCGCTCGACATCGAAGCGTCAGTCACCGGATAGATCAGCACTTGCGCCGCAAGTTTCGGGCCCTTGCGTTCTTTAGCCATGATCGCAGTAACCGCAGACATGTTGCCGCCCACGCTGTCGCCCGCCAGCGCAATGCGCGTGGCATCCGCGCCAAATTCGGCGGGATGCGCGGCGACATACTCCAGCGTGCCATAGATCTGCTCGATCGCGACGGGGTAGCGCGCTTCGGGCGAGCGATCGAAATCGACGAAGACAACCACCGCGTTTGCGCCAACCGCCAATTCACGCACCAGCCGATCATGCGTGGTCTTGCTGCCCAGAACCCAGCCGCCGCCGTGGGCATAGACCACCACGGGCAAGGCCCCTTTGGCGCCTTCGGGGCGATAGATGCGGACAGCTGTGCGTCCGGTGGGACCGACCGGGATTTCCCGATCCGCACAAGTCACAGGCGCTAACGTCACCGGCACGGAATTTTGCGCCCCTTCGAGCACGTCGCGCGCCTGTGCGACAGGCAAAGTGTAAATCGGTTTGCTGCCAGCAAGGCCGTCTATGAATGCCTGGGTGGCCGGTTCAAGATTGGCGGCGTGGGCCGGTGCTTGCGCCAGAACGGCTGCGGAAAGGGCAAGAGTGGACAGTGTACTGAAAACTTTGGACATGACAGGGACTCCTTCGTGATAGACGAGATCAGAATCTCGCCGGTTGCTGCAAGCTGGGCTGACAGGTTCGTCATCGCGCACGAGTTGATCGTGCACGGTGAATGGTTTGGACGATGATTTTGGTGATGGGCGGCTTCCACGCATTGTCTGTGCGTGGCTCGATCGAAGTCGAGGGGCAGCCGCTCAGATTTCGAGTGCGTTTATCGCGGAAACAGCATTGGAGACGGCCTGTTCGGCCAGACCGGGAATATTCATGCCTTCAATACGAACGGTCTCAACCTCGGTGATACCGATAAAGCCAAGAACTTGACGTAGATAGGGTTCGACGTGATCCCACGGGCGCCACGGCCCGTCGCTGAATACGCCACCCGAAGCAATTAACAGGATGGCACGCTTGGCTGGCGCCAAGCCCGTCACGCCCGCCGGGCCATATTGGAATGTTCGTCCGGGACGAACAACCAGATCGATCCATGCCTTGAGTGCAGAGGGGATACCAAAGTTCCACATCGGGGTCGCGATCACCAGACGGTCCGACGCGAGCAGTTCGTCTGTCAGGCGGTCGGACAGAGCCGAAAGTGCGGTGGGCGCACGGGCGGCAACCGGTTCCCTGGCCGCGATGATGTCGAGAGTTGCAGCATCAAGGTGCGGCAAAGTCTCGATCGCCAAATCCCGGCGCACAAGCTTTGCCTCCGGGTGCGATACCGAAAGGCGGGCGGCAAGCAGATCGGACGCCGCCCGGCTGCCCGAAGCCGCGCCGCGCGGACTGACGTCGATCATCAGAATCTGTTTCATGGACTTGTCCTTTCAGTCTTTTTCAGGCGGTGAAGGCATTCCAGGCCGCCAGCGAATCCATGTAATCGCGCCACTGCACGATCTGCCGGTTGGCGATGGTCACAATCGAACAGAACCTGTTGTTGTAGGGGCGATTGTTGGAACGAATGGTGCCGTGCACTTCGTATTCGAGCACGATCACGCGATTGTCGTCGGTCCGGTGCGTCACCAGATTGCTGGTGGCGTGAAGCTCGACATTGTCCACATAGCCCCGGAATGCCGCCATCAGGGCGACGCGCCCGCTCGTCATGCGCGGCCATCCGGGGAACTCGTAGAGCACTTCATAGGCAACATCATCGGCCACGATGTCGAAGAAGTGATCGCCATCGACCAGATCCCCCAGCGCCTCGCGAACCAGGTCAAAATAGGGCGCTGCGGGTGCATAGGCAGCATAGTTGGATTGCGGCATCGTCGATCTCCATGCATTCAGGAAGGTTGCTTACTAATCGTGAGTCTCATATAATTCATAAGTGGCTTCCAAAAAAGAAGGCACTTTAACATCAGTCGCACACACCGAGGTAAGTAATGGCAAAACCCAGCAAAACCGGCGTTCTCGATCCCGCTGCCATCTGTCGCAGCTCGGACCCGCTTGCGGTACGTGAACTGTTGACCAAGATCGGTGACAAGTGGACGATCTTTGTGGTGCTCTCGCTCGAACTGCTCGGCGGTCGCGCTCGCTTTTCCGAACTGGAACGCGCCGTGCCCGGAATTTCGCAGCGCATGCTATCGGTGACACTCAAGAATCTCGAGCGCGACGGGTTGGTGGTTCGCGAAGTCTTTCCCGAAGTTCCGCCCCGGGTGGAATACGAGATCACCGATCTCGGCAACAGCTTGCTGGCCCCCACACAAGGCCTGGTCGATTGGGCAAAGACGCATTGGGAGAAGGTACGCGAGGCGCAAGGCCGGTTCGATGCAAGATCATGACGACAGTCTAAATTGCCCGGATTCGTGAGAAGCGGCCCTTCCTATGCTGACCGACATTGACCAGAGCTGGTCGGAAACAGCATCTTTTACGGATCGCGAAGCCAATCATTGGCGTGTCAACGCTCATCCTTGACGAATAGAGAAGTTGATAAACTCAAAGTATGTAAATCGCGATCCTGCTGCGCATGGACATGCGTAAACTGGTTGGCCGGAATTTCGCGCGCCTGCGGCGGGATCAAGGCCTGACCCAGGAGCAGGTCGATGAGCGTTCTGGCTTTAGCCAGCAATATCTCAGCAGCTTGGAATGCGGGCGGCGCAATCCGACCGTCATCACGCTTTACGAGCTCTCGCTTGCGCTGGGCGTCAGCCACGTCGATCTGGTTCGCCCCGAACTCGAAGATCCCGCCCAGCATTGAATGAAAAAAGGCGACCCGTCACGAGACGGGCCGCCCATAGCGACAAGCATTCTGGAGGTTGGGGTCAGGCCGCCTTGGCAAGGCCCGGTTCGAGATCACCGAAGGGCGAGGCATCGCGGCGATCATCGTCGCTGCTGCCAAAGCCATCGTTGGCCGCACCCATCACAGCCGTCTCGGCGAAACCGGCCTCGGCCCGGCGGCGCGGGCGCGACCAGGCGATATTGAGCGCGCCATCGGCCTGCGCGAAAAGCGCGATCGACAGCGGGGCCTCGAAGCTGGGATCGTCGATCTGGCCCTGAAGGAAAGTGCCGCCGCCGTTGTTCGCGGTCTTCTCCCACAGGCCGCCGACGGGGATGAACTGGCCATTCTTGGCGCGGACCATCACGTCATATTTGGGGGCGGCGGTGTTGCGCGAATTGACCGGGCGCAGGCCCACCACGAGGTCGAGCGTGGCAGTCTGGATTTTGCCCATGTAAACGCCAGCGCCGTTGAGCTTCAGTTCACCGATATTCATGGCCGTATTCTCCTCTGGCCCGACACCCTCTTGCGTCCTGGGTGCCGAAGGTTGATTTGCGTCTTTGGCCCCTTGGCCCCAGACACCCATTCTCAATCCCCTCAGCTCTTCCCCGCCCGGTGGGCGCCCCGCAGCTCGGCTGCCGGAGCCGCGCAACGCCCGCGCCCAGCGCAACGCCAAGGCGCCGCAGGCAGGGAAAAGATGCCTCGCGCGATCATCACCCGAGGCATTGCCAGCAAGCCGTCAGGCCGCGTCCAGATAAGTGGGATTGTCGTTGGCCGAGGCCGCCACGCGAAAGCCGGAACGGCGCTGGGGGCGCAGCCACGCGACGTTGTAGCTGCCGTCGTCCTGACGGAAGGCGCTGATCGCCAGCGGGCGCGCCATCGAGGGGTCATCGATCCGGCCCTGGAGGAAACATTCGCCGGTGGTCTTCGATGTCTGCTCCCACAGCGCCCCGATCTGGACGGCGGCCCCGGCGGGGCTGCGCGTGCAGATTTCATAGCGCGGGGCATT
>Ga0164297_10001909_pt1 | contig 21297 bp, 14 predicted proteins | sample GEODES058metaG_FD_113539 | JGI IMG/M metagenome (GOLD analysis project Ga0164297, IMG submission 113539) | Dystrophic lake water microbial communities from Trout Bog Lake, Wisconsin, USA - GEODES058 metaG | ecosystem: Environmental > Aquatic > Freshwater > Lake | place: USA: Trout Bog Lake... | reverse complement strand
AACCAAGCTTCAACAACATTGAAATTGGACGCATCTTTTAAAATACTAATTTTTTCATTCAAGGTTCGAACACTAAATTGAAGTTGAATGGCATCTTGAACATTATATTTTTGTAGAAGATCCGGTTTATTTAATAGAATTTCATTAAATCCTTGTTGAACTGTAAAACCACCACTTGCACCAAAAGCATAACAATTACCAGAATACAATCCATTTCTAAAAGTATTTGGAGTTACATAATAAGTCGACATTTAATTTTCTTAGCTATAGTATTGATATAAAATATTTGTTTGTAATAAAATCGTATAGATGAAAATATAGTTTCTAAATTTGAAATGAAACAATTTATATGATATAAGGTTATGAGGTCATATGGTAAAAAATAAATAGTATACAACAATATATTTTTCTACAAATGGTAACAACTAGATCTAACCGGATGAACTTGTACTTAAATTATCCAGTTTAATTAATAAGGGTGCCGTTAATATTCGATCTATATTTGTAGTCGTTGCGGTAGAAGTTTCGGAAAAATCAGAAAGATACCGTAAATTACCACTAGCGTCATAATACTGACTACTACAAGTTTTGGATGCGTCCATTGTTTGTGTAAGGGAATTGACATTACTAGGACCTAAATTATTCAAAGGATTCAAACCTTCTGAATCAATGACTAAATGTAACCCAATGGTAGTTCCATAAGGAACAAATATCAAATCACCGGCAACAAAACCGTCAGCCATACCATAATTACTACTAGCATCAAGATATGAATTTGGATCAGACGCATTTCCAGTCAATTTTTGTGGATTTCTGTTATTAAAAACATTTCCATTAATTGCATATTTTAATAAACTATTGATATTGGATATAGTAATAGAACCAGTTAAAGCTTTTACATTCGCACCACTTGGGTCAATCGTTGATTCAGTTATAATATTGATAAATGCACTAGCATCAAATACCCCATTATTGATATCAAATTGACTAGCAAGTGAAAATAAAGATGAAAATCCACCAGCATATCCGAAATAAGTATTTACATATTCAACAAAATCACTATATAAAGTCGAATAAGTTCCAACAGAAATAACATAATCTGCTGTCATACCATTCACAAATTCAGCAGCAGAAATGGTAATAGAATCAACTGGAAAATTATCATTGACGGAATTAAAATCACTTGATAAAATATGAATATTACTAGCATCTTTATATAATCCAATTTTTTCATTAAATGTTCGCACATCAAATCTGACTTGTAATGCTTTTGTTACATCATATTGTAATAATGGTGTTTCTTGAATAAGTTTAATGGTATTAAAACATTGATCCATGACAAAACCACCAGAACCATAAAAAGCATAATAAAAACCAGTATATGGAGTAGTATTACCGAGTGGTGGATTATTAATATTTAATGTTGTTAAAGACATAATTAAAATAGTAAATACAAATATATATTATATAAATATATAGTCTAAAAACGAAATTATAAATCGTACAACATTTTTAAATTAAGACAAAAAGAAAAATTGGAATGATTCATATGTAAAATGCGTCCATGTTCATCAAATAATTGAACATGTAATTTTTGAATATCCACTGGACCAAAATATTTTCTGGGTTCAGAGACAATATTAAAATCACTTTCCATAATAATACTAAAGTAGGAACCTTTGATGGATATTCGTGCCAATATATTTGGACTTAATATCGATTTATTAAATACACTAATAAAATGATTATTGACATTATTATTAAAATCATCTACTGCTAAATAGAAATATCGTATGGATGCTGGTTCAATAATAGTATCTGATATATATTTTGTTTGATTCGTATAGAACGGTTTAATAAATCCTAAATTCCATCCAATTTTGGAAGATATTGGTATATTGTCTACTTTTCCATGTATATCTCGAGTAAAATCCAATGTAATGGAATTTACATAACAACAAAAATCACATGTTGGTTCTACGATGACTTTACCACTACCCGAACCATTTGGATTAATATCAATGGAAAATTGTATGTGGGAAAAAATAGAAGTCGGATATACATATGTATTATCCGGATTTAATGGTGCTAATAAAGAGTTAATTTTATCAATGAAATCAGTAGAATTATAATTTCCATCGGGAAGAACAATAATTTTTTCTTCATCAAGAACTTGACCGGAAACATCAAACGAATTATAATTGACTTTCATGTATAAAAAATTATTTCCAAAAGCTTCAGAAATACCATAAAACGAAACGGGAAATTCAATCGAAGATAATTGCATAGAAACCACTTTATTAAATTTTGTAGGTAATTGAATCATAAAATCAGAACATTGAGTTTTATAAATATTTTCACGAAAACGAGTATCGATATTTAAACATTTTGTAATAATACGAGTGCTTAATGGGTTCATAATACCAGGAAAAAAATCACTATTTTGCACATTTATATATTGTGTTTCTGGTTTTTTGACTAATTCATCGGAACGAGAAGGGATTTCATTTAAATGAGGAACATCGATTGGATCCAATTTATAATTTTTAGGAATGGTCGTAGGATTTTTATTTGGTGGACATTTTACGAAAATCAACCAATCTTTGGCAAGAGAAAGAAATTCAATTAAATCTCTTTTGAATCGTTTATTGACATGACCACTATTTAATAATTGTTCTCGAATTTCATATTCTTTTTGTTCAATATCACTAGCTGTATATTTTGAATTATGTTTAAAACGAAAAAATTTTTCAATATCTCTTATAGTATAGTTATGAATATCTAAATCTAAATCATCCATTATATGAATCGTTATATATTTATTCTAGTATATATTACGAATGAAATAATTTAGTAAGAAAAATAGTAGAGTGCAGTCTAAAAATATTCGAATAGATAGATATCAAACGATATCAAAGGATTGATAAACGAAAAAGAAAAAAACAAAAACAAAAACAAAAAAACGAAAAATAAGGGTAATCATTGATTTTCTTTTCGGCATGTCTATTATACAGTAATTAAAATTTTTATATAAAAAATGTCTTCTAGTGATTATACGGCTTTACGGAAATATAAAGAAATACAAGGTGCATGTAAAGTCGATGAAATTGGAAATCCGGTGTCACCAAGTTGGTTTGATGTTCCAATCACACATAATACAAATTGTAATATTATATTAGGAACGGGACCAACTGGACAACAAGGTCCACCAGGTCCAACAAACGGTGGTATATTTACACTTATTGCAGAATCGAATGGTTTTGATGCAGTTGATGTAAGTGGATTTTCATTTTCATTTGGTAGTAGTGCAAAAGATAGGAATTATGGTGTAACGATGGGTATTTCATGTACATTAAATTATATTGGTATAACTATTTCAGAAGCGGTAGATGTTTCCGGAACGATTGAAATATGGAAAAATAATGCGTTTTCAGGTGTATCTGTAACAAATATAGTAAGAAATAAATCTTTATCGAATTTATCTTTATCATTTGTAGCAGGTGATATTATAAATGTTCGATGTGCAGGAGGTCATGGTGGTCAAGCAATTAGCGTGGCGTTATGGTTTTCAACATTGGGTGTCATTGGACCAACCGGTTCTATGGGTCAAATCGGTCAAACGGGATTACAAGGACCTACCGGTGCAATTGGATTGCAAGGTGCACAAGGACCCACGGGACAAACAGGGCAAACCGGTCAAACGGGATTACAAGGACCTACCGGTGCAACCGGGCCTACCGGACAAACTGGTCCTACTGGACAAACTGGTCCTACTGGAAAAACTGGTGCTACAGGACAAACTGGTCCTACAGGACAAACGGGTCCTACAGGACAAACCGGAGCTACAGGACAAACCGGAGCTACAGGACAAACCGGAGCTACAGGACAAACCGGAGCTACAGGACAAACTGGTGCTACAGGACAAACGGGTCCTACAGGACAAACGGGTCCTACAGGGCAAACCGGAGCTACAGGACAAACCGGAGCTACAGGGCAAACAGGTCCTACAGGAGTAACAGGCCCTACGGGACAAACAGGTCCCACGGGACCTACGGGACCTACTGGAGTAACAGGTCCCACTGGACCTACAGGACCTACTGGAGTAACCGGTCCTACAGGACAAACAGGTGCTACAGGAGTAACCGGGCTTACTGGTCCTACAGGACAAACAGGTGCTACAGGACAAACAGGTTATACAGGACAAACAGGTTATACAGGACAAACCGGTTATACAGGACAAACCGGTTATACAGGACAAACCGGTTATACAGGACAAACAGGTTATACAGGTCCTACAGGACAAACAGGTCCAACAGGTCCTACAGGACAAACAGGTCCTACAGGTCCTACAGGACAAACAGGTCCTACAGGTCCTACCGGACAAACCGGTCCAACGGGTCCTACCGGACAAACCGGTCCAACGGGGCAAACAGGACAAACTGGGCAAACAGGACCAACAGGGCAAACAGGTCCTACGGGAGTAACAGGTCCTACGGGACAAACAGGACCAACCGGGCAAACAGGACCAACAGGGCAAACAGGTTCTACAGGTCCTATAGGCCAAACTGGATATACAGGTCCAATGGGAACAGGAGCAACAGGAGCAATGGGTCCTACAGGACAAACAGGAGCAACCGGTCCTACAGGACAAACAGGACCAACCGGTGTTATTGGTCAAACCGGAAGAACAGGTGCAACAGGTGCAACAGGTGCAACAGGTGCAACGGGCGCAACAGGATCAACGGGACCTACCGGTGAAACAGGACCTCAAGGTATTCCAGGAACAGCCGCAAATACTGGTGCAACAGGACCGACTGGAAAAACGGGACCTACGGGACAAACGGGTCCTACGGGACAAACGGGGCAAACGGGGCAAACAGGACAAACGGGACAAACCGGTCCTACGGGACAAACGGGAGTAACAGGACAAACGGGTCCTACGGGACAAACCGGTCCTACAGGACAAACGGGACAAACAGGAGTAACAGGACCTACAGGACAAACAGGCCCTACGGGACAAACAGGGCCAACAGGAGTAACAGGGCCAACCGGAGTAACAGGGCCAACCGGGCCAACGGGAGTAACAGGTCCAACGGGGCAAACAGGACCTACAGGAGTAACAGGACCTACGGGGCAAACAGGTCCAACGGGAGTAACAGGTCCAACGGGACAAACGGGACCTACAGGACAAACAGGACCTACGGGGCAAACCGGACCTACAGGACAAACGGGTCCAACGGGAGTAACAGGACCTACGGGACAAACGGGTCCAACGGGAGTAACAGGACCTACAGGGCAAACCGGTCCAACGGGGCAAACTGGACAAACAGGAGTAACAGGACAAACAGGACAAACAGGACAAACCGGACAAACAGGACAAACTGGACCAACGGGGCAAACAGGACCAACGGGACAAACAGGACAAACGGGATCAACAGGACCAACGGGAGTAACAGGACCAACGGGAGTAACAGGACCTACAGGCAATACGGGACAAACAGGACCTACGGGGCAAACAGGGCAAACTGGACAAACAGGGCCTACGGGGCAAACTGGACAAACAGGACAAACAGGGCCAACGGGACAAACAGGTCCTACGGGGCAAACAGGTCCTACGGGGCAAACAGGACCTACGGGGCAAACAGGACAAACCGGACAAACAGGGCAAACAGGGCAAACAGGACCAACGGGACAAACTGGCCATACGGGACAAACAGGACTAACAGGATCAACAGGTCAAACAGGTCCTACAGGACAAACAGGAAAAACGGGACCAACCGGTCCAATTGGAACAGGACCAACTGGACAAACCGGTCAAACAGGACAGACTGGTCCAACAGGACCTATTGGAACAGGACCAACGGGTCAAACCGGACAAACAGGTCCAACGGGAGTAACAGGGCCAACGGGACAAACCGGACCAACAGGACCAACCGGAGATATTGGACAAACCGGTAGAACTGGTGCAACAGGACCAACCGGGCAAACTGGACAAACAGGACCAACAGGTATTACAGGTCCACCAGGGATTGTAGGTGCAGTAACATACAATATCACAAACAATGGATCAACAGCATATATAAGTAATAATTCCAGTAATCAAAATCCCGATTTTTTATTAATTCGTGGATTTACCTATTTTTTCAATATAAAAACATCCGGTCATCATTTTTGGATCACAACTACACAAACAAATAGTCCATTATCACCATATTCTGCAAATATAATAAATAATGGAACGGATAATCAAACAATTCAATTTACAGTTCCAATTAATGCACCAAATACATTATATTATACAAGTGAACAAGATGCATCAATGAATGGAAGAATAATCATTAGTGATGTTGGTGCAACAGGATATACGGGAAATACAGGAAATACGGGAAATACAGGACCTACTGGAGAATATGGTCGTTTTATAACAACATTAGTAGCGAATTCAGGAAATCCAATTATTTATAATCCAACGGCATTTGTTATTCATTCAGGTGATTCTATTCGTAGTTTGGAAGGGTTTGATTTTTTGGTGAATGGTATGAGTATTCAAATAAGTTCATTACCTGCAATTGTAAATGCTTCAGATTATGTAAATATAGGTTTTGCAAATCTAGATAGTAGTGGAAATTTTAATTATTCCATCAATGTAGCGATACAACAGAATGTCATAATATTTAAAGTAGGCGGTATAATACCAAATGTGTATGGACAAGCAAGTCAAGTATCCTATAATCCAGGAGATCGATTCAATATTTTCTGCGATGATATTTATGTATATTTCACATTAAATGGTAAATCCATATCTTTTTTTAATTTTAATTCAACAGATATTCAAGATAGTAAGACAACAAATTATTTATATGCAAATTGTTATAGTCCATCCAATCAAGCGTACAACTTTCCTTATGTATATTTTTATCCATCATCGAAAGCAGGAAATACAGGTCCAACTGGAAATACAGGTCCAACCGGTTATGTAGGTGCAGTAACATACATGATAACCAATGATGGTAGTGGAAATTTTTTGAGTAATAGTTCCTCGAATAAAAATCCAGATTTTTTATTGATTCGTGGATTTACTTATTATTTTAAGGTAACATCCCCAGGACATTTATTTACAATCAATTCAACGAATACATCACCATATACACAATATCCTGGTATCATTAATAATCAAACAGATACGCAAATTATCGCATTTACAGTTCCACTAGGTGCACCAAATACATTATATTATAACGATGCAAACAATCCATCTGTGCATGGAACAATTATTATTAGTGATTTGGGTCCAACCGGTGTAACTGGTCCAACGGGAAATACCGGAAACACTGGTAACACCGGTAACACCGGTCCAACCGGAAACACTGGTAACACCGGTAACACCGGTCCAACCGGAAACACTGGTAACACCGGTAATACCGGTAACACGGGTCCAACCGGAAATACCGGAAACACTGGTAACACTGGTAACACGGGTAACACGGGTCCAACCGGTAACACCGGAAACACCGGAAACACCGGTAACACGGGTCCAACGGGAAACACCGGAAACACTGGTAACACCGGAAATACAGGTCCAACTGGTAATACCGGTAATACCGGAAACACCGGTAACACTGGAAATACAGGTCCAACCGGTTATGTAGGTGCAGTAACATACATGATAACAAATGATAGTAGTGGAAATTTCTTGAGTAATAGTTCATCGAATAAAAATCCAAGTTTTTTATTAATTCGTGGATTTACTTATTTTTTCAAAGTAAATACTTCCGGACAATTATTTACCATCAATTCAAATAATTCATCGCCATATATTCAATATTCAACTATTATCAATAATAGCACTTCAAGTGAAGTAATTGCATTTACAGTTCCTTTAAGTGCACCAAATACATTATATTATAATGATGCAAACAATCCATCTGTCAATGGAACCATTATTATTAGTGATTTAGGTCCAACCGGTGTTACAGGTCCAACCGGAAATACTGGAAACACAGGTCCAACCGGAAATACGGGTAATACAGGTCCAACTGGAAATACCGGTAATACAGGTCCAACTGGAAATACTGGTAACACCGGTCCAACCGGAAACACTGGTAATACTGGTAACACCGGTCCAACTGGAAATACAGGAAACACCGGAAACACTGGTAATACTGGTAATACAGGTCCAACTGGAAATACCGGTAATACTGGTAACACCGGTCCAACTGGAAATACAGGAAAAACTGGTAACACCGGTAATACCGGTAATACCGGTCCAACCGGAAACACTGGTAACACCGGTAATACCGGTCCAACTGGAAACACCGGTAATACAGGAAACACCGGTAACACAGGTCCAACAGGTAACACCGGTAATACAGGTCCAACAGGTAACACCGGTCCAACAGGTAACACAGGTAATACAGGTAACACTGGTCCAACCGGAAATACAGGTAATACAGGAAACACTGGTAATACCGGAAACACTGGTAATACAGGTCCTACTGGGAATACAGGTAATACAGGAAACACCGGTAATACGGGTAACACTGGACCAACCGGTTATGTTGGTGCAGTAACATATTTAATAACAAATGATACAAATGGAAATTTTTTGAGTAATAGCTCATCCAATACAAATCCAACCTTTTTATTAATTCGTGGATTCACTTATTTTTTCAAAGTAAACACTTCTGGACAATTATTTACAATTGTTTCAACAGCCAATACCAATAATCCTTATTCCGGTATTATTAACAACAGTACTTCCAATCAAGTAGTTGCATTTACAGTTCCTGTAGGTGCACCCAATACATTATATTATGTCAATGCAAGTAATGTATCGGTTGGTGGAACAATAATCATTAGTGATTTAGGACCAACGGGTGTAACTGGTCCAACAGGAAATACAGGTAATACAGGAAATACAGGAAACACCGGTAATACAGGTCAAACAGGACCAACCGGAAATACAGGTAACACCGGTAATACCGGTAATACAGGTAACACCGGTCAAACCGGTCCAACCGGTAATACAGGTAACACCGGTAACACAGGTAATACAGGTCAAACAGGTCCAACCGGTAATACAGGTAATACCGGTAACACCGGTCCAACAGGTAACACAGGTAATACTGGTCAAACCGGTCCAACAGGTAACACAGGTAATACTGGTAATACTGGCCCAACAGGTAATACTGGTAATACTGGCCCAACAGGTAATACAGGTAATACTGGCCCAACAGGTAACACAGGTAATACTGGCCCAACAGGTAATACAGGTAATACTGGCCCAACAGGTAATACAGGTAATACAGGTAATACAGGTCCAACAGGTAACACAGGTAATACAGGTAATACAGGTAACACCGGCCAAACTGGTCCAACAGGAAACACAGGAAACACAGGTAATACAGGTAACACCGGCCAAACTGGTCCAACAGGAAACACAGGAAACACAGGTAATACAGGTAACACCGGTCAAACCGGCCCAACAGGAAACACAGGTAATACAGGACCAACAGGAAATACAGGTAACACAGGAAATACCGGTCCAACAGGAAATACGGGTAATACAGGAAATACGGGTAATACAGGTCCAACCGGTTATGTAGGAGGAGTAACATATAGAATCACGGTTGACAGTAATGGGAACTTTTTAAGTAACAATTCATCCAATACAAATCCAACCTTTTTATTGATACGAGGATTTACTTATTTTTTCATAGTAAATTGTCCAGGTCATTTATTTACTATCAATTCAAATAATTCATCGCCATATACACAATATCCTGGAATTATTAATAATGCTTCATATAGTGCAACCATTGCATTTACAGTTCCTATTACAGCACCAAATACAATATATTATAATGATGCAAACAATCAATCTGTTGGTGGAACCATAATCATTAGTGATTTAGGACCAACTGGTGTAACTGGACCAACAGGTAATACAGGAAATACGGGACCAACCGGTTATGTAGGAGCAGTTACATATCGAATCACAGGAGATGGAAATGGTAATTTTTTTAGTAATAATTCATCCAATACAAATCCAAACTTTTTATTAATTCGAGGATTCACTTATTTTTTCATAGTAAATACACCAAACCAATTATTCACCATTAATTCGAATAATTCATCACCATTCAATCAATACCCAGGTATTATTAATAACAGTACTGGATCGCAAACAATCGCATTTACAGTTCCTGTTACAGCGCAGAATACAATATATTACAATGATGCAAATAATCCAACAATCGGTGGTGGAACCATGGTCATTAGTGATTTAGGTCCAACGGGACAAACTGGACCGACTGGACCTATGGGATTAAATAGTTCAGTCAGTGGTTTTACATTATATTTAGACACAACAACTGCAAATGCACCAGTAAATGGATCATTAATATTAACCGGAAATGGATCCACACAACAAGTCATTACTGCATCATCATTAACAAGTTCGCCATCATTAATCGGATCGTTTATATGTCAATCTAACACTTTGGCAACAACCATCATACCAGGTATGTGGAATTTAACAATATATGCAAATGTAGCAAACCCATATCCAAATACATACTTTTTTGCAAAAATAAATTATAGTACAGATGGTGTAAATTATACAAATATAGGTGATGGAACAGGTAATATGACAAATATACCATATCAATCGTCGGGTTATCAAATTATAACAAATTCATTGTATATAAATACATTTATATTGACAAGTTACTATATTCAAATCAATGTGTATGGTGTTCAACAGACGGGACCATCGAACACCATTTATTTATATTTACGAGGATCTACTTTATCCCATGCACATTCGGTTGGTGGAATGTATACAGATATACAAACAACACAAACAGTGACAGGAGATAAAACATTTTCTGGTAATGTAACATTATCCGGAGCAGTGACATCTGTAATAATAACACAATTTTTTACATGAGAACTTTACCAAAAAGATCTTTATCAAAAAGATCTTTACCAAAAAGAAATATATAAGAATATATTATATATGTCTATCGCAACATTAAAAAGAAAAACACAAACCCAATATAATAATATGAGTGTTAATGAAATCAAAGGATTTTCAATTAATGGAACACATCGTAGTCAAGGATATGTAGGACAAACAATGCTTTCAAGAAGTCTTCCAAAAACATTAATGCGTGGAGATACAGAGAGAGGACATGGTGGTTGTTGTGGAACTTATCGTCTTACACCAATTGTTCAGAGTGCAGTAACTTCAACAGAAAATCCGAATGTAGTAAAACGATCAGTATTAGGAACATCTGGTATGCTTGCAACCAAATATCGTTGGGCAAAACGACCAGCACCTTATACATCAGTAAAATCAGATAATACTTTAAATGCAAATACACAAGGAGAATATATAATATCTTTACAAAAACAGGCTATTTTAGTAGCAGATGCATCAAACAGTCAATCCAAATTATTAGGAGCCGTAGGAAATAGTAATAACTATGATAATTATTATCGAACCACCTTTTGTCATTTTTCCAAACCAGATAGTTATTTTGTTCCAATTTCACAGGGTGAATTAATATTAAAAATAAACAATCAATGCACTGGAAATGACAAGATTTTTATTCCAAAGAATACACAAGGAACACCATTTTTAGGATTTAATACAACCTATTAAGAAAATTGAAAGAAAGAAATATAAACAAAACAAACAAAACAAACAAAACAAAGAAAACAAAACATGGAAAAACCATTATCTGAATCTGAAAAACTTTATTTGGAAACTTTAAGTGAAAAAGAAAAAAAAGCATATCATATTGCAAAATCGCATTTAGGAACATCCTTTACATTAGAAAAAAGTAATGGATATTTAAAATTCAAAAAGTCAAAGAAAGAATAAAAAAAAAGAAAAATGATATAAATATTTTTTTATGATATCATAAAATGCGTGTGTTATATTTAGAAAATTGTACATGGGAAACGGATTATTTTCAATATGATATTTTTCATGGGATGGAAGACCTTACAATGGAATACATAAATATAAAAACAACAAATAATTTGGAATATGATTCAACAATAAAAAACAATTGTATTTTAGTTGTCAATGATAGTTGGCCATATGATCATCTTGAAAAAGTAGTAAAACAAATAAAACCAGTCATTTTATTCCATTTATCTGATGAAATTGGAACCATACCAAAATGGTTGTCATTATCCAAATATACAAAAATGTTGTTCCGACAGTATAATCATAAAAATTATCATATCACTCAATATGAAAATGTTGTTCAAATACCATTAGGATACATGAAAAACATGTTACATCAAACATGTTCTCTTGATTTCGAAAGCATATCCATCAAAGAAAGAAAATATATATGGTCATTTGTAGGAAATATGAAATCGGATAGAAAAGAAATGTGTGATACATTTAAAAATACATTTCAAAAAGATTCATATTGTTGTATTGTAAATAATTCAATGCCATCAGATAAAATTATGGATGTTTATAAAAATACGATATTTGTTCCAAGTGGTAGAGGAAATGTAACATTGGATTGTTTTCGATTATATGAAGCGTGTATTATGGGTGCTATACCAGTAGTTGTTGGTCAAGAAGAAGAAATAAAACATGTATTTTATTACAATGGCGATCAACCACCTTTTCTTTTTAGTGATACATGGGAATCCGCAGCAATAAAATGTAAAGCATTATTAGAAAATCCAGAAAAATTACAAGAAATGCAAAATGAAAATCAATTATGGTGGAAAAGACAAATTGCCAATATTCAAAATAAAATAAAAAAAATATTAGAAGAAAATGATTCCGACGAATCAGATGATGAATAAATTTTTTGTTATGAATTAGACATAACAAAAAAACAGATTTTATTTATTCAGATTGGATAATAAATTTTTTTTATAATCACGATAATTAAATACTTCTTTTTGAACGGAACCTAGATCAAATATTTCTTTACTCATTGTCGATGGAAAAATTCTAGAAGATTTTTTTTTCTTTATTGGTTGAAGAAATTGAAAATTGATGATTTTTCCCATATTAATAAAACGATTGGTTTCGATTTGTTTTTCTGAATCTTTTTTCGAAGAAGAATCGGAAGAAATTTTGGAAGAGATTTTATTATAATTTTTAAATTTGGCAAAAGCAGGATTTTTTACATCGATTTTTGGTAATTTTTCGTCGTCTTTTTCTTTTTTTTCTTTTTCTTCTTTTTTATCATCTTCGAATAATTTTATAAGTGGTGATGATTTTCCTTCTGGAAGAATATCTTCATCCATAAAAAAATCAAGACATTGAAAATACATTACATATTTCATGGCGACTGCATTTAATAAATTATATGGAAGATATTGATCACAATAATAGGTAAACCCTAATTTATAAACATCATAATGCATAATGACATTTCCTCTAGGTGTATTTTCAAATAATATTTTTGTTTTCCATTTTTTTTCAAGCGGATTGTTTGGATCCATCAACATTTCTTGATATTGTGATTTCGAATAAAAAATACCATCAATATTGATATTTTTTTTACAATTTTCTAATGTAATATCTACCATAGAAGTTTGATTTTCTACTTGTGACAACTTCGATACATAATAATCTAAAAATTTCTTTTTTCTTTCTTGAATATAATCATTTGTAAGTTCATTGATTGTTTTTGGAATTTTTTTTATAGGTTTTTCATTCTGAACAAAGAATGTGAAGTTTTGAAAAAAATGGATGATAAATAAATAAAAGGAAACAATTGTACGATAAAATTCATTCATGGTTTGTCTAACATATAAGAAAAAATGTTTTTATATTGGTTTCGTTTTATCAATGTTTTTTTATCAAATGTTTTCCTTCAGCAACTTGTTGTCTTCTATATTCAAACAAATCTTTCATTTCCTTTTCTAAAAAAGGAACTTGAATACGACTATATGTTTTATATGGATTATCTGGATGAATACATACTAAATATAAACCAGTGACTTTTTTATCATATTTTTCCTCCAAAATTGTTTTATAACAATTCAATTGTAAAGCATAATGCCAAAAATTTGTATCTGGTAAATGAGAAATACATGGCGTAATGGCTGTTTTTCCATATGTGTTTTCATTCACAATTTCTTGACATCTTTTCCAATCATATATTTGTAATGTTCCATCTGGGTTTTCAAAAATCATATCAATCGAACCAGACAATTTTAATTCTTCATAATAAACCATCCATTCTGTTCGATAGGGTTTTAAATCGGAATAATCTGCATCAAATTTTAAAAACCATTCAAATTCAATACTATCATTCTCTACTTCCATGTAGTTATAATAACATTCAATATCATAGTGCATTTTTGTTCCCGCAAAAGAGGACGAATCTCGTTTTGTATTCCATTGTTCTTTAATTTGTTCTCTCGTCATTCCATAATATTTATAATTCGGATCATTCCAATGTTTCCCTTTCATCATATTATCAATGACGGCATCGGCATCAAATTCAGAAAAATGACTATGATTCCATGTTGTTACAGAAGTATATCCTTGTTCTCCATGAACCGTATAAATATGAGGTCCTTCATCAAATTCAATATATTTATCTCGTGGATGCGCATTTTTTGTAGAAAGATAAGTTGGTGGTATATTTGGCATTTTTGAATAAAAAAACGAAACAATAAAAAAAATAGTTTCAATTTTCTATGTTGTTTTCTCGAACATTTCTATATCCATAACACGAATGTTTTTTTTCAATTTATTATAAAGATATTGTTTGATTCGATGATTACGAGTTTCAGTCGACATATTACCACCTAATATTTTTTGATAATTAGAAATATAAATTTGAAATTTATGATCATTTTCGGGGGAAGAGTCTATAAATTCAGGATGTTCATCACACCATTTTTTAAATTCAATAATGAATTGTTTTTCTATATATTGTAACCATTTATTCAATAAACTATCATTCATAATATACCATTTATATGTTATTACTGAATTTTCAATCACCTTATCGTAGATGTAAATTGTATTTATTTTATTTGAAAATGCAATGATCGGTAGGTTTTCTATTATATCTTTATGAAAACTTTCTTCAAAACATTTTATAATTGCATTATACAAATTACTATCAAATATTGTTTGTAAATGTTTTTCAAATGGAAAAGAAGTAATCCAATTATGAAAAGGAACGGATGGATGGCAATGAGAGGATAACCAATGAAGGATATCGATTTTTCGTTTTTCATGATAGGCGTATTGTTTTAATTTTTCATTTTCTTTTTCTAATTTATCAACTCGAATAACTAATTCTTTCATAAATCCAAACAATTGTTTCATAGTCGGAGTTTTTTCAAAAGCACTATCCAATTCATTATTCATTTCACGAATAGATTTTGATTTGAATTCACAAAATCCGACATGTCTCTCATAATTTACTTTTAATTTATATTCATTTTGACAATATTTACAATGATATGTATTCATTCTTTTTTATATATTCATAATACAAACAAATATTCGTTTCAATTTTTCTTATGAAAATGATATTTAGTATGAATGGAACAAAGAAAAATACACTTGATTTAAAAAAGAAACCTTTACAAATACCTAATCCTATAAGCATTCCGAATGGAAATTTTAGTATGTTTCAAAGAATAAATTATGGAACAACATGTAGTGCTTGTGGAAAGTGAAGAAAGCGAAGCGAGGTAGAAAGTGAAGAAAGCGAAGCGAGGTAAAAAGTAAAGCGACTGTAAAAAGCGAAGCGAGGTAGAAAAATATATATACAAATAGTATACAAATGTTGAAAAATATATTCAATCAAAAAAATATTATAACAATGATTCTTGTATTTTTAGGATTATTTTTAGTCCTATCTAGTGTAAAATATATGAGTCAATATGAAGGAATGACGGGAGGCGATTCAACAAATGCTGCGCTACAACAACCAACAACAACAGGTCAAACAATGACTTTAACAAAAATATACAATCAATTTTAGTTTCTATCGTGTATAATATATATAACAATATATTATATAAAAAATGAGTCATTATTTTGATAATAAAGAATTATTTTTAGAACCAAAAACAACACAATATGGAAGTCACATGATAATGACAAATGTGAATAAAAATACAAAAACAAAATATATTAATATTGATACAAAATTTAGAGACGAATACAATTACAATAAAGTAACCAATTACAACATTACTTTGCCACAAAGAATAAATGATGTCAAAAATATTCACATTACAAATATGGAAATACCAATCACATTTTATAATATATCCTCCAATTTGGGAAATAATTACTTTAAAATCACCAATGAATCATCGGGCGACATTAAGATGGTGATTTTAGATGATGGACAATATGATGCTAACGGATTATCAACCGAAATCAATTCCAAAATTGCAGCATTATCAAGTAGTGATCCCGATTTAAGATTTTATATACATGCAAATAAATCCATTTTTTATACAAATTCAAGTATATTTACTATCGAATTTGCTATAGACGCACACGGAGGATTTGACAAATATAATTTTAAATCCAAATTAGGTTGGTTATTAGGCTATCGTAATACTTCTTACAATGTCATTTATGAATATAGTGATGTTCCACCACCAGGAACTGGTCCAGAAGGTCAACCATTATACATTTCAGAACAACAAATCAATTTATTCGGAACCAAATATTTATATTTAGCAATCGATGAATTTAATAGTGGAAATCAAAATTCTTTTGTTTCACCTTTACCTACATCCATTATAAATAAAAACATTATAGCAAGAATCAGTTTAGATCGATCAACCCATAATTATGGTAGTTATTTTCCAGCAAATAAAATGAATGGTTATTTATTAAGTGATCATCGAAGTTTTACCGGTAAAATCGATTTACAAAAATTAAATATTCAATTATTAGATGAAAATGGAATACCAGTCGATTTAAACAATTATGATTTTTCTTTTTGCATGGAAGTAGAACACGAATAAAATTGAAACAAACCAAAGAATTCACTTCTTAACAAAAAGAAACAAAAATATGGAAACATTATCACCAGAACAGAATTATGCTTTGGAAAAATTTAAAAAAGGTGAAAATTTATTTATTACGGGTCCAGGAGGAAGTGGAAAAACGAAATTAATTCAACATTTTATGGATTATGCAAGACAAAAAAAACAGAATTGTCAAGTCTGTGCGTTAACTGGTTGTGCAGCATTACTATTAAATTGTGGAGCTAGAACGATTCATTCATGGAGTGGAATAAGAATTGCACGAGGACCAAAAGAAACAATTATATCGAATGTTGTAAAAAGTAAAAAATTGTCAATGAATTGGAAAAAAATAAAAGTATTGATTGTCGATGAAATTAGTATGATGTCACAGAAAATATTTGAAATATTAGATGAATTAGGAAAAACAATTCGTAATTCATCCTTACCATTTGGTGGAATTCAAGTTATTTTCACCGGAGATTTCTTTCAATTACCACCGGTAGGAACTGCTGGAGAAGAGGAAACTGAAAAATTTTGTTTTGAATCGCCCATATGGTATAAAACATTTACAATAGAAAATCATATTCAATTAACCACTATTTTTCGTCAAACGGATCCATTGTATATTCATATTTTATCTCAAATACGAAAAGGATATTTAGACAAGGAAAATATTGATGTATTAGAAAAATATGTAAAACGAGAATATGATGAATCGAAATATGATGGAATCACGCCGACCAAATTATTTCCTATAAGAAAAAAAACGGAATGTGTGAATTCTATGATGTTTGAAAAAATACAAGAAGATGAATATGAATTTGAATATGCAATCAAAAAAGATTGTAAAACCATATTAGATTCAGGTCAACCAATTCCATGGGAAAAATTGTATCTTTGTCAAAAATTATCAGAAAAAGAAAAAGATCAAGAAGTAGAACGATTATTGAATAATACGCCTTGTCATCGACAATTAAAATTAAAAAAAGGTGCTTCTGTTATATGCACCGTAAATATTGATATGGATAATTCTATATGTAATGGATCCCAAGGAAAAATACTTGATATAGTTGAGAATGGTATGACAACACAAATCATTGTAAAATTTTTAAATGGAATTATTAAAAAAATCAATCCACATTATTGGCAATCGGAAGATTATCCCACCATCGCTGTTGGACAATATCCATTAGAATTATCGTGGGCACTTACAATTCATAAAATACAGGGTGCAACATTAGCAATGGCAGAAATCGATATTGGTTTTTCTGTATTTGAATATGGACAAACATATGTAGCCTTATCTAGAATTCAATCTTTAGATGGTTTGTATTTATCTGCATTTGATCCAAAAAAAATTTATGCCAATCCAAAAGTAATTGAATTTTATAATTCAATACCAGAAGTGCCAAATGTTTCCATATCCGAAAGCAATATTTTCAAAGATTTTGAATATAAGGAAGAAACATCGACGAAATTCGAGAACAATGTAAAAATAATCAAAATATGACAAAAACGATAAAAACAAAACAAAAACAAAACAAAAACAAAAAAAAATATATTTATAGTATAGAATGGTTGCTGGAAGTATATTACCCGTCACAATTTATAAAAACAAACTACATTTTTTATTTGGAAAAGAGAACCGTATGGAAGATTCAGCCAAAGGATGGTCTGATTTTGGTGGTGGTGTAGAAAAAAACGAAACCCCTTTTCAAACAGCCATGCGAGAAGGTGGAGAAGAATTAACCGGATTTTTAGGAGATGCAACTACAATAAAAAAATTAATCAAAAAAAATGGTGGATTTTATAAAATAGTTTGTAATAATTATCATGTTCATATCTTTTTTTTAGACTATGATGAGAACCTACCTAAATATTATAATCAAAATCATCATTTTTTATGGAAAAGAATGGATAATCAAGTTCTCAATCAAACCAAATTATTCGAAAAAATAGAAATTCATTGGTTCTCTATCGATGATTTAAAAACAAGACGAAACGAATTTCGAGAATTTTATCGTGAAATAGTCGACTGTATTTTCTCTGAAAAAGAGAACATTGAATCTTTTATCACGAAAAACAACAAAAAAAATCATAGAAAAACATGTAAAAACAGGTAAACAACCAATCATGTTCTCCAAATAAAAAAATAAAAAATCACAATTTAGAATATTTCGTTTCCTAAGAAATCAATGAATTAGGAAACGAATGAAAAATAAAATACATGGGTATTGTATACAAAAATAAAATATAATATAAAGAATGTCGAATAATTCATGGAGACAGTATGGTGGAATAAGAAATGAAGAACGATTTAAAAATATAAGTGTCGGAACTGTTGTAGCCGATCAAGTATTACTTCGTCAAGCTTATTCTGGTGTTTATACAATTGCTGGTTCGATTAATGTTTTACAAGATGCTTTTATAACAGGAAATGTAGATGCAAGTGGTTCCTTGAATTCAAATTATGATTTATTTGTCAATCGAGACGCATATGTAAATAATAAATTATTCTTTGGAACAAAGTCGACCATTCAAAACACCATAGGAACAATGAATAATTCATATACTTATATGTTTGGTAATTCAAGTGGAATTGGTATAAATACAGTTGCACCTACCAATATTTTTGATATTAATAGTTTTTCCGGAAATACATTGACCGTTCGTTCAAGCACTGCTACAAATCGTAACATTATTGCACAAAATATGAATGTAAAAGGTATTGCAGTTACGGCAAATGATACGAATTCATACATAGATTTTTTTAATGGAAATACGATTTCGTCCTCTTCTGTATATGATTCAAGAATTCAATCGCAAAATACAGGAGTTTTATCCATTAGTTCTCAAGTATCTACAAATTTGTTATCGAATGTAGTCATGACAAAGAGAACCACCGCAACATCCAATATATTGAATGAAAATCTTGTTATTTATGATACAACAGATGGATATTTTTTATATGATGCTTATGAAAATGCAACTGCACATGATGGAAATGCAGCGACTTTCGTTTCCTTAGATCCATCTTCCGTTACTTTTTTAAATCTAGTCACACCAAACAAAAATGGTTTAACCATTGCTGGTGGTGCTTATACCAATGATACGACAAGATCGATGGCAAGTATTGGTCTAAGAGACGCTTGTGGAAATTTTACACCGAATCAAACCATTGTTTCTGGAAACGGTATCATCAATCAAACAACCGTGGGTATTAATACTTATGCACCCAAAACCGAAAATTATGTATTGGATGTAAATGGACCCGTACATATTGGAAATGGTGAAATACATAAGGTGGCAGAATTCGGTTTTGAAATAAAAAATCTCATGTATTCCAAAATATCCAATACAACTGGTATTGCGGTTGGAACACCTAGTTCTCTTACCTCTCCTTATCTACAATATATTGCCTATACAAATAATGCGGGACAAACATGGAATTTATCAAGAGTCGATAATACTTTAAACTCTCTTGAAAATTCTTCGAAAACTTTTACAGCTTTATATGTGTATGATAATAATTATGCTATTATTGGAACTACTAATAACTTTATTTATTATACTACAAATGGTGGTCAAAGTTGGTCGAGTTTATTTATTAATGATTCCACTATTAAAAATATAAATTCCATCTATATTACTTCCAACACAGGTTCTATAAAAACCGTGTTTTTATCCTATTATTTAACTGGAACATCCACACTACAAATCCAATATTTTACTATGGATTTTACATCGGGAACAATTAATACATATACTTTTATCACACCAGGAATCACATCAATCAATTCATGTGATGGATATGGAAACAATCTTTATTTTGTAGGTGCTGGTATACAAAAATTCACCACTTCAGGTGTATCCCAATATGTAACAAAAACATCAAATACTTATAATACGATCATGGTGTATAGTAATACATATGCCATTGCGGTAGGACCAAATATTATTTCTTATACAATCGACGGAACCAACTGGACAGATATTATTACCACCTACAATGTAAGAAGTGTCCATATATTCAATACAACGAATGCAATAGCGGTTGGTGATTCCGGTGTTTTATTATATACTACAAACGGATCATCTACCTGGCAAATTGTTCCAAATGCAATATTAAATAGTTCCGGATATGCATCTCGAATCAATGGAACCGCAAATATGTTGAGAAATGCTTATATGTATGATATAAATACATTTATGATTACATCTGTGAAAACCCCATATTCAACTACAAGTGGATTCACGAAAATATATTATTGTTATTTACCCAATTTATTT